>Ga0265296_1000258_pt1 | contig 95500 bp, 96 predicted proteins | sample MunlanPumphouse1_FD_189073 | JGI IMG/M metagenome (GOLD analysis project Ga0265296, IMG submission 189073) | Groundwater microbial communities from a municipal landfill in Southern Ontario, Canada - Pumphouse #1 | ecosystem: Environmental > Aquatic > Deep subsurface > Groundwater | place...
TGTTATTTTTCGCCCACGGAGGGGTGGCTGAGTGGTCGAAGGCAACGGACTTGAAATCCGTCGTAGCCGTAAGGTTACCGTGGGTTCGAATCCCACCCTCTCCGCCAGATAGAAGGCATCCCAGACGGGATGTCTTTTGTGTTGGTTGAGGGATGCTACCCATGGAGCACGCGCTACGCCAAGCCTGGAGGATGTCCTATATCGGCGTTGAACTTGCCCACGGGTTGCCCCTGATTGCGCAAAACCGCGCGGCGTTCTCCCTCCTGAAGGACCTTTATCGACTCGTGCAGCATGCTCGGTGCGAAGTGCGCATAGCGCATGGTCGTGGTGATGCTTGAATGTCCGAGCACCGCGCTCACCTGGTTGAGGGGTACTCCGCTGGCCGAGAGCTGTGAGCCACAGGTGTGGCGCAACCCGTGCCACTTCGTGATCTTCACGCCGGTCCGCTTGCAGATGCGCGCGATGGCTTTCTCGGCGGTGCTCTCCGCTACGATGGAGCCGTCGGGTCGATGAAAGACGTAGCCGCTCGATTCGCGCATTCGCAGCAGTGTCTCGCAAACATCATCGGTCATCGGCACGTGCCGGATCTTGCTCGTCTTGGTGGATGCGACCACGTTGCGCCAGGCGGACCTGCGGACCGTGATGTGGCGGTGCTCGAAGTCGACATCGGACCACGCGAGAGCTCGGAGTTCGCCTTTGCGCATTCCTGTTCGCGCTCCCACCAGGGTCATGGCGTTCCATGTCGGTTCGGCTTGGTCGCCGACAAGGGCGTGGCTTTCGAGCGGGGTGAGGTAGTCCATCTCGGGCGGGATCGTCTTGAGCTGGCGGTACCGAGGACAAGCGTCCAATCGATCCCAGTCGACCGCGGTGCGCAAGATCTTCCCCAGCACGGCGAGGTGGTTGTTGACCGTCTTGGCGGCGTAACCCTCCTTGAGCTTCAGCGCTTTGTAGGTCTCGATGCACTCGGGACCGATGGCCGAGAGCTTCATCCTGCCGAAGAACGGCTGGATGTGGAGCCGGAGCAGCACATGTTTCGTGTACTGCTCCGAGGGCTTGTTGTTCGCGCGGGAGTAACCGTCCATCCATTCGGGGGCGAACTCGGACATCGTCTGCTCGGGGCGGCGGCCGGACGCGTCGGGCGCACAGGGATCGAGGCCACGAGCGAGCGCCGAGCGCAACGTCTCCTCGTAATCGCGTGCCCCGCCTCGGGAGTTCTGGGGGCTTCGCTTGCGGTATCGCACGCCGCAGTGTCGGAAGTCCACCCACCAAGAGTTCCCAAGCTTACGAGCGGACATACCGGGCTTGCTTCTTATGTGTCTCCAGGTACATGACCACGTCGTCGTTGTTGAATCGAAGGCTCCTCGAGACGCGATACGCCGTGAGCATGCGCTGGCCGACAAGTCGGTAGACGGTATTGCGCGATACGGACAGGATGTACGCGACCTCCCTCAAGCTCAGAAAACGAGGCAAGGTCGCGAGTGAATATGCAGTAATCATAATGGGTTGTGAATGGACGACCGGTGGGCGGGCGACAGGTGACCGCCGTCGCCGCGTGGGCCGATTAACCATATCACGACTTGTGTGGGTGGCAAATGACATAGGGTGAGAGCAGAATACCCTCCAGTCGAGAGTTCCGAAGTGGGCGCAATGGGACATCCGCGTCCGCTTTTCGGATTGCTCCTGTGGACAAGTGGCACTCGGAGTCGAGACCATCTGGGGTGGCTGCCCGCAGAAGCGTGAAGGATGTGCCTTTATCCACAGATTGAAGCGCAAAAGAGGACGCGCGCGTCCGGTTGCGCCCACTTTCAAGACGGAAATCCCCCGGTACTATGTAGGCTCCGGGGGATTCCTGCACGCCCATGTCACGGGCGTACGTCCCCCTTTCCCGCAGGCCATTTGTCCATGCGCCACACCGCGGGGGAAAGGAGGTGGCCAGTATCTCAACCCAACCACACGAACACGTCAAACGAGGCTCGGAACGGCCAGCGCGCCGTTGCGGAGTCTTTCAGAACCGCATCGCCGCGTGCCGTCGGACCCGGCCGCACGGCAGCGTGTCGCAAGTCGAACTCGCCGCGCGCGCAGGACTGTCCGCGAGGCAGCTTCGTCGGATCGAATCGGGGCACGCTACACCATCGGCTGCGACCCTGATCGCGATCGCCCGCGCGTTGCGGGTGTCACCGGCTCTTCTGCTCGCCCTCGAAGCCGAGGCAACGGGTTGAGGGTCGCCGTATGCAGACCATTCACCGCCGGATTGCGGCGGTCGGGATCTCAGTCCGGCGAGTCTCGTTCGTCTGTCTCGATACCCGCTTGCGCGTGCTTGTGTCGCGCACCTGGTACCTGCGTCGCCTTCCGACCATCCGGGCCAAGGCGGACTGCGCATGCAGGCGACTGCGGCAGTCGCTCTCGGAGTGGCATCCAGATCGGCTTCTCGTCGAGAAGCCAGCCGGGTTGCCCCAGCAGGGCGAGGCCATGCGTCTTGCAGACGCCATGGTCGACGAAGCACGTCGCTCGGGCCTGCATGTCGAGCGGACTTCCCTGCGCGCCGCATGTCGGGAAATCTCCGGTGCGGAAAGCGTGAAGCGCTGCTCGGAGATCCTCGCGGCGCAGCACGAACCCGTCGCCAGGTTCCTCGCCAAAGCCAAGGTCCGCTGGATGTGGAGCGATGACTTCATGCGCGATCGTCGATCCATGCTTGCGGCGATCGCGATTGCGCACGCAGCGGTACTCGAAGAGCTGCAGGGCAGATGAGCTCCTGAGCTTCCGCGTCGTGATGCTCCACGGATCCGGTCAGTCCCCATGAATCCCCAGGTCATCCCCAAGAGGAAGGGGGACCAAGGGGGAAGGAACTTACTCACTGAACGATAACGGTTACTGAATCACAAAAGTATGAACGTAGGGGAAGAAGAGGGGTGCAGGGGGGAAGACGGGGGCGAAACCCAGGAATTCATCCACAGCCTGGCCGAGTACCTCGCCGACCGCCTGGACGACCGCCGCAGCATCGCCTGGTACCGGCTCGTCGCCTCGACGGTGGGCGAGGGCGTGATCCAGGATGCGCTCGCAAAGGCTCTCGATGTCCCTGCGAGTAGGATCCGAAAATCTCGTGGCGCGCTCTTCACCACGCTGATCCGCAGGCACGTGCGCGGACGGATGCGAGCAACCCGGCACGACCCGCGCTGAACACATATGCCCATCCACCATCCACCCCGCAAGGAACCTCGTGTGCTCGCCGTACTGCGCACGCGCGGGCATCTCGCCTGGGCCGTCGCCGATCCGTGGGAGATACGCAGCACGGGCTGCATGCCGAGCACTCGGCACTGCCCCACCGCCATCACCCGCATCATCCGGCGGGAGAGGCCCACTGCCATCGTCCTCGGTTCGCGATCGCTCGCGCCAGTCGTCGGTCACGCGGCGCGCGGGATGGGACTGGGGTTGATCCGCGAGAGGGTCCCGCCCATTCCCATCCCGATCGCCCGCGACCTGTGTCCCGAGTTCCCCCTGTACGCGCCGACCCGATCGCTCGAACGGGTCACCGCCCTCGCCATCGCCGCCGTGCTTCATGCCCAAGTCCCGTCACGCCAATATGCAAAACATCGCCGCCGCCGCATCTCTCTGCACGCCGCCTGACCTGCGCCCGCTCGCGCGGGAGGTCCTGGGCGCGCTCGCGGAGGTGCGCTTCGCCTCGACGGTTTCGCTCCTGGCATACGCTGGCCCCTCGGGTCTCACGGTCGAGATCCTGGACGATTGGTGCGCCGCCGGTCTGCTGCACCGGGACATCGTCCGCACCGATCCCGTGAACCGGATCGAGGTTCCGTATGTGGCACTCGCTCCGAGGGGTGCGCGAGCCCTCGCGGACGCGACTGGTCATGAAGCGCACGGCATCACGGTGAGCAAACTCAAGCAGTCGACCCAGAAGCGTGCCCACGACCTGGCCGTCGGGGACTTCGGCCTGGCGGTGCTTTCGCTCGCGAGACAGCGAGCCATCGAATTGCTCCGTCTCGAGCTCGACGACCGCCGCCTCACGACCTCGATCACCACGTTGACCGCGGGCGAACGGCCCGAACGCGTGCCTCTGCAGGCCGACGCCTACGTGCTCGTCAAGACGGAGGAGGGTGTTTCCGCCCTCTTGGTCGAGGTGGATCGCGGGACCACGGCGATCGCGAGGATGGGGCGCAAGTACGCGGCGTACCTCGCATGGAAGCAGTCGCAGGGGCCGGCGCGAGACTTCGCGGTCAAGGCCATGCGCGTGCTCACGGTGGCACCCGACGAACGCCGCTCCGGCAAGCTCCATGACGCGGCTCTGGAGGCGAACAATGGAGTGCGATCCGGGTTCCTGCTCTTCGCAAACGCGGCGGACGTGACACCGGTCGACTCCATGCGGCTCATGCAGCCCGTCGCGAGACCGCTCGGTCACGACGCCCGCCTGCAGCTCTTCACGCCTTGCTCGGGACTTCGCGACCCCCAGGTAGTCGCTGCTTCCGGAGGAAATCCTCCGGGGCGCGAACAAGCCACACGGTCACACCTGGGGATCACGGAGTCTCAAGCTGCCCTCTCGCCGTCACGGCTCCATCAAAGGCCCTGACGCTCCCTTCCGCGCCGGGCCCGCTGTCGCCCGCGGAGGCGGGGAGGCCAACCCCGTGGCTCCGGGCGGGGAACCTCGGCTTGCGGGAGGGCGGTGCCCGGGCACCGAAGAACAACTTTCACATGCCAAAACACTCGTCAGCGCTCACCGACTCACGAACCCCGCCAACACTCGTGGCATCCGAGATCGGTCGCCACGTGCTCGTGGTGGGCAAGACGGGGATGGGCAAGTCCCGGCTTCTCTCGCAGCTCTGTAGGACGGATGCCGACAAGGGAAACGGATTCCTGCTCGTCGATCCGCATGGTGACTTGGCGCACGATGTCTTCGACGGTCTGCCTCGCCGCAGGCGCAATGACCTGGTGCGTTTCGACGCGAGCGAACCCCAAGATTGCCCAGGGCTCAATCCTCTTCGCTCCGTGCCGCCGCAAGCGCGCTCGCTCGTGGTCTCGAACGCGCTCGCGACCATGCGCAAGCTCTGGCCCGACTTCTGGGGTCCGCGCACCGAACACGTGCTGCGTCACGCGCTCCTGGCCCTGACCGAAGTACGCGGCGCGACCTTGGATGATGCGCGGGCCATGCTCGTGGACGGCGTCCGGCGCGACTGGGTCCTGAAGCAAGTGCGAGATCCCCGAGTCCGTGACTTCTGGCTGCGCGAGTTCTCCGGATACGGCAAGCAGCTCACGGCCGAAGTCACGGCGCCGATCCTGAACAAGCTGGGCGGCCTGCTCTCGACCGATGCCGCCTGGAACGTGCTCACCAAGCGCAAGCCGGTGCTCGATGCCCGTCGCGCCATGGATCGCGGACGCCTCGTGATCGCATCGCTGCCCAAGGGACGGATCGGCGAAGACGCCGCGCTCTTCCTGGGAGGGCTCCTCATCGGAGCCTTCCAGCACGCGGCGCTCGGCCGTGCCGACGTACCGATCAGCGAGCGCAGACCGTATGTGTTCTACGTAGACGAGGCCGGCAGCTTCGCCACCGGACCCTTCCTCGAACTCGTGGCCGAGGCACGCAAGTACGCAGTCGGGCTCGTGCTGGCCACCCAATCGCTCGCGATCCTGGAACCCTCTGTGCGTGCCGCGCTGCTGGGCAACGTGGGGACGCTCGTCGCCTTCAGGCTCGGCGCCGATGACGCGGAGATCGTGTGCCGCGAGTTCATGGGCGAGTACCAAGCGAACCACCTCATGCGGCTCGGCATCGGCGACATGGTCGTGCGCGTGGGGGTGAAGCGGCCCGTGTTCATGGGTGCGGAGCCGTAGCTCGCGATTCATCCGCAGTCCCTCCGCAACCACACGTGACGGCTTTTCGTCCGCGCTCCGTGGAACCGGCCTGGTGCTCCTCACGCGCACCGGACCGGTCCTACTGAACGAAAGGAAGTTCCGTCATGACGTACCTTCGAAAACTAGAAGCGCCCGCGGGCGCGAATGCGTGTGCGGTCTTGCCCACGCCGTCCCGCGAGCGCTTGCGTGGGGTGCTCAAGAAACTCGTCGGCCCAAGGGATTGCCGTCGCCTGCTCGACTCTGCCGGCGAAGCCGGAGTGCTCAGATGGCCGGCCTCCCACCTGGCGGCGGCATCCGGCGTCAATCCGCGCTCCGCCGAGCGAGTCGTGGCCGCGCGAGAGCTGCGACCGGAGAATGACCGCGGCTTCGCGCCGCTCCTCACCTGCGCCGCCGACGTGCTCGAACATCTCCCGCCCGGATACGCGACCTGGGAGACCGAGACCGTCTTGGCCCTCGCCCTCTCGGCGACGAACCAGGTGCAAGCGGTGTTGCTCGTGGCCCAGGGCGGCGGCAGCTCGGCCGCGCTCGTGCCGCGCGACGTGTTCGCGCCGCTCGTGCGCTTCCGCGCCGCGGCGTTCGTGCTCTGCCATAACCATCCAGGCGGGGAATCGACGCCCTCCGAGGCCGACGTGCTGCTCACCAACCGACTGGCCGCAGCCGGCCGGGTGCTCGCGATCCCGATGCTGGATCACGTCATCGTGGCGTCGCAAGGGATCACTTCGTTCTGCGAAGTCGGGCTGATGCCCACGGACGCCGACCTGCGCGAGAACTCAAACGACGACGACCGTCCGTTCTGAAAGGGAGGATGCCATGCAACGCAAGGATGGATTCATCGTCCGCATCAAGATCAAGGACGAGCACGGCAACGTGGTGGGCGAGACCGACGCCATCGCGTACAAGGGTCTGCTCTCGGTGGCGCATGACGAAGGGCTCAAGTCCGTCAAGACCGAGCTTGCGCAGGTGCCGAGCGAGGAGAACGGAAGAACCGCGATCGTGCGCGCCACGGTGCGCACCAGGCGCGGAGTCTTCACGGGCATCGGCGACGCCAATCCCGGCAACGTCAACCGGCGCATCGTTCCGCATCTGATCCGCATGGCCGAGACCAGGGCCGTGGCGCGGGCGCTGCGCGTCGCCGTGAACATCGGCGAGGTCGCGATCGAGGAACTCGGCGACGACTTCGCGATCGAGCCCGGAAGCGCTCGCCCGCCGAATGCTCCGGATGGCGAACAGCCACCCGCTCGGCGCGACAACGGTTCCAACGGCGGCAACGGCAAGCGTGCTCCCGAACCATACCGTGGCCGGGACGATCGCCCGACCGAAGCCGCGCCCGATGACCGCCGGGCCATGAGCGACATGCAGAAGAAGTACCTCTTCCGCCTGGCATACGACCTGGGCGCGACGCGCGACACCGCGCGTGACCGGGTGCTCAAGGCATTGCACGTCGAGCGACTGGAGTACGCGACAAGGGTCGATGCCTCGCGCGCCATCTCCGACCTCAACCGTGAGCTCGACGGCACGAAGCCGAAGCGGGGCAACGGCGCGGAGGCGGCGTCATGAACCGGGGCATCCCTCCATCGACTTCCGCATCGCAGCTGGTCTCGTACGCCATGTGCCCGCGCAAGTACGCCTTCAACTACGTGTACGGCACGCCCCCGGCCTTCCGCTCGCTCGCGCTTGTGTTGGGCTCCGCCGTGCACTCGGCACTCGGCTGGTACTTCGAGCAGAGGACCCTGGGCATCGCGCCCGAGATCGCCGAGACCGAAGCCATCCTCGCCGCCGATCTCCAGGCCGAGACCGAGGGCAAGAACGTGCGCTGGAAGGACCACACCCCGGCATCGCTCGAGGAGGAAGGGCGCCGGCTCTTGCGCGCCTACCTCGCAGCCAAGGCTGATCTGCCGGTCGTGGCCGTGGAGCAAGCGTTCGTGGTGGATCTCATGGATCCCTTCACCCACGAGTGCGTGGGCCGGCAGATGAAAGGCTTCTTCGACCTGGTGCTCGAAGGCGGAAAGGTGGTCGAGCTCAAGACCAGTTCTCGTGGTTGGCAGGAGTTCGACCTGATCCGCCATCTGCAAGTCGGCGCCTACGCCTTCGCCTGGAACTCGCTGCATGGGGGTCCGTCCCAGCTCGAAGTGCAGGTGATCGTCAAGCTCAAGCGCGAGCCACGCGTCGAGACGTACAACATCGAACGCGGCGAAGTGCACACACGCTGGTGGCTCACCGCCGCGCGCGACATCGAACGTGCCATCGCCGCCGGCATCTTCCCGCCCTCTCCCTCGGCGCTCTGCCATGAGTGCGAGCATGAGACGGCCTGCGCCGCCTTCACGGGCGACGACGATGTGCCGCTCCTGAGCGAGTCCAACACGCTCCCACCCCTCGACGAACGCGCCCTCGCGTTCATCGTCTAGACCTTCCCATCTCGCCGGAGGCGCGTGACACTCACGCGTCTCCGGCCCATCCCTTCGTCGCCATCGTCGCCTGCGCCGATGAGCGTGAGCGCGAGGATGCGACCTTCTCCGAAAGCTGCCCTTGCGCACGAGCATGGTGCTCGCGCGCGAAGCCGGTCTTCAGACCGGAGGAGTCATCGTCATGGAACACATCTCGACCGTTCTTTCCCGCACCTTGCCGGACCTGCAACGCCAAGCGCGCCCGAGCGTCCTCACCGACGCGATCGCGCGCCGCCCCAACTCCCTGTTCGACCTGATCCGTCGCTTCGAGGTCGACGAGTCGCGCGAGAACGAGGACGTGGTCAGTCCGCTCTCGGCTCTGCGCATGACGCCGGCCGACACCCTGGAGGTGCCCCAGCTCGGCACGTTCGCCTTCACGGACTGGAGCCGGAGGCAGTGCGCCTCGCTCCTGGGCTGCCGCTTCGATCGTTGGTTCGAGAACGCAAGCCCATCCGATCGCGCCGACGAGATGAACCGTCGGTTCGCGAGGTCCACGTTCAGCGTGCGTCTGCGTACCACCCGCGCGGGAGCCTGCGAGCACGACGACGGCACGCTCATGGCCTTCGTCTCGCCTGGCTACAGCGCGCTCCCTGACTCCCAGGTCGCGAGTCTCTTGCAGATCGCACTTTCGCCCTTCGAGACCGAGCTCCCCGTGATCCGCGTCGACGTGACCGACCGCAGCACCACGTACGTGGTGGCAGTCGGCAAGCCGTTCAAGGTCGGGGGCACGGGCGAAGTCGGCGACGTGTGGGGCGGCCTGCTCATCCGCAACTCGGGCGTGGGGTTCGCGAGCCTGCTCATCTCGCTGCATCTCACCCGTCTGCTTTGCAAAAATGGGATGGTCGCGCCGCTCCCCGATGCGGTCGTGCTGCGCAAGCGCCATCGCTTCTTCGACGGCGACAAGCTGCGCGACCTGCTCGCCCTACGCCTGCACGAGCTTCCGGGCAAGCTCGCCCGCGGGGCAGACCTGCTCGTGACCGCGAGCATACGCGCGATTCCCACCACGCCCGAGATCGAGATCCGAGAACTTCTCGACCGCGCCGATCTTCCCCGGCGCCTGGCTGAGCCTATCCTCGCAGCCTACAACCGCGAGCCCCATCCGACAGCCTTCGGCATCTCGCAGGCGATTACCCTGGCCTCGCAGACCATGACCCCGGAGGTGCGCTTCGACCTTGAACAGGCCGCGGGCGCCTACCTCGCCAACCGATCGGAAGGAGCAGCATCATGAACCAGGACCGCAACCGGAATCAGGACCAGCGCAGCAACGGCAACAACGGACGCAGCAACAAGGTGGTCTACGCGATCACGGAAAGGGGCGAGAAGTCGTACTGGACGCGGGTTGGAGTAGCCTACGAAAACCGCGACCATAGCCTGACCCTCAAGCTCGACGCGTTGCCAGTCTCGGGCACGCTCCAGGTGCGCGATGAGGAGGCGCGCGGGGAGCGGGATGAAGGAAGGTGATCGAGGACAATACTCAGGCGGGATACCCACTCGGGATCCCGCCGTTCTTTTTGTCGTCGCGTCGACCATCGCGTCAAGCCGCGAAGCGCGCGGGGTCCACTTCGGCGCCATCTCGATCGATTCGCACCGTCGCGTGCGAAACACAGGGTCGTCCATCAACCGGAAGCACCAGCAGACAACTCTCCTGACCGAAGACATCCGAACGTTGACCCCACCTGTTTGCTCTACTAGCCTGCGGATCCTATGGCGGCAACGATCTCTTCCATCCGCGTGTGTGATCGTGTTCGCGGTGGTGCGAACACGGTCGACCATCCCTGCCACGGCCTTCCGCGTCGATCGCGATGCGCATCGCGTCTACGAACCCCCGCGCCACCTGGGGGCTCTCGATGACGCCGCGGAGCATCCCCGAACTCCAGGTGCAGTGGCTACGCGTCGACAACCTTCTCGTGGATGCACAGAACCCCCGGCTAGTCGCAGAGCACGGCGCACACAGCCAGGACGAGTTGATCGAGACGCTGTGGCGCAACATGGCGGTGGACGAGATAGCGATGTCCATCGCTGCCAACGGCTATTTTGCGCATGAACCGATGTTCGCCGAAAGGCACGGCAGCCATCACGTCGTCGTGGAAGGTAACAGAAGGCTTGCAGCCGTAAAATTACTGCTCGACTCCGAGCTACGCCAGCGGGTCGGAGCAACATCACTTCCCAGGTTATCGGGGGACCTGCGGAAGCGATTGCAGCTGTTGCCCGTGGTGGAGTGCAAGCGCGGCGATGTGTGGCAGTATGTGGGCTTCAAGCACGTGAACGGGCCCCAGGAGTGGGAATCATTCGCAAAAGCCAAGTACATTGCGTGGGTTCACGATGAACTCGGTGTCGGACTCGACGAAATCGCCAACCATATTGGTGACCAACATTCTACCGTACGGCGCCTCTACCGCGCTCTCACCGTCCTCGGACAAGCAGAAGATTCCAAAGCGTATTCGATTGACGATCGCGCGAAGACGCACTTCTCCTTCTCGCACCTATACACTGGCCTCGACTACCCTGGTTTTCAGGAGCATCTTGGGATTTCCAAGGTGAGAACTGATGAGAGCCGACCAGTTCCGCGTGCGAAGCTCAAGAATCTTGGCGAGCTCTGTGAATGGCTCTATGGATCCAAATCCAAAGACAAGCCACCTGTTGTCAAGAGTCAGAATCCCGACCTCCGAATTCTCGATGAAGTCCTCCAGAGCAAGAATGGTATCGCGGCGCTCCGCAGCGGACTTCCGCTGAAAACCTCGCAAAGTATTAGCCGGGGCGACGAACGGCTCTTCCGTGAATCCCTTGTTGTAGCGAAGAATGCTCTCGAGGAAGCTCGGGCAAAGCTGCTCACTGGCTTCGATGGTGAAAAAGATCTTCTCGACACCTCCAAGGCAATTGTCACCTTGGCCCGTTCAATACATGATGAAATGATGGAGATGTCCGCCCCTCTCAAGAGGTCCGGGCAATGAAGCTCGGCGCTCCGGCCGCGAGTGATGGCGCGGAAACGTTGGCGGACTGGCTGGAACTGAAGGCGCTTGCTTCGAGCGAGCGCTTGGGCTCCATTCAGGACTTGGCCAGACAAATCGCGCGTTCCGGAAGCGTCGAAGCGATCTTCGAACAAGACGCTTCTGACGATGAAGACGACGCGTCTTTTGTTGACGTTGGTGGAGAGAAGGGAATGGCCGTCGCCGAGGACGCGTTCGCGGAGATTGAGGAACGCCTGCGAGCATGCGTGTCGATTGGGCGCATATCGACCTATCCATTTAGCGTATCACAGGGGCACATTCGGCCTGTGGGCGGAGCAGAGGGATCCTTATACGCGTTTCTGTTGATGCTCAGTCGTTTCGGTGCCGGACGCGCGGTGAAGGGACTGAATGCCACGCAACTATTCGAGGACCTCGCCGCGACGTCACTTCAGACCTATCTCGGTGGCGAGGATCGGTATGCTCGGTCTGTCGTATTCGGCTTTCCTCGCCGTGTTCTTCCAACTGGGTTTAGGCGCGCCGTCGACAACCTCTGCACGAAGCTTGGGGAGGGCGGCGGCGCGCGAAGTGTTCCTCGGTCGCGTGATCAGAAGGACGCGAGCCTCGACGTCGTTGCATGGTGTGAATTCGCGGACGGTCGCGAAGGCAAGCTGATCGCGTTCGGACAATGTGCCACGGGCGGAAATTGGCAAGGGAAGTTGACAGAACTGCTTCCCGGCAACTTCTGCAAGTTGTGGCTGCGCGAGACTTTGAAGGTAGATCCCGTTCGGGCGTTCTTTGTACCGTTCCGCATTGAGCGATTGCTCTGGGAAGAAGCCTGCGTGAAGGGTGGGCTCCTCTTCGACCGTTGCCGCATAGCGAGTCTCTCTGGAGGGGCATCTGTCACGCTCATCGCTGAATGCGCGAAATGGACTAGCCTCACGCTGAAGCGATTGCGATAGTTTGCCAATGGCGAGGCACGCCTTGGAATCAGGTTCTGAGCGCCTCACGCTAGGCTGACGCGTCAATGCGGTCGGCGGCACTGATGTACTGGGCTGGAATCCCGCCAAGCCATTCGGTCGGGAACTCAAGACCACGTTTCAAGATCATGATCTCCTTGCCGATTCTTCGTTCCCGGGCGCAGTAGCTCAAGTCGAACGGAACCTGCCGCAGGCGGACATAGAGCGTGGTGATCTCAGGGACGTTATCATAAGACATGACCCAGAGGAATTTTGCCTTCACAAGATAGGCAGCCAACGAAGCATGGTCGGGCGGCTTATAGTAGTTCAGGTAGAGCTTCTGTCCTTGAGCGTAGTAGGGCGGATCCAGGTAGACGAACATCCCTCGGAGGTCGTCGCGGGACTCGACATGTCGCTTCAAGAACTTGATTGCATCGAGATTGGAGATCGAGATTCGATCCCGATAAAGCGCGATTCGGCTGATGCGGCGAATCAGTTCGGCGCGGGTGAACCTGACGTCCAACTTCCATATACCTGACTGATGCTGACCTCCTATCGGTCCCCCGTTCGGGATGATCCCGGAGCGGTTGCATCTGTTCAGAAAGAACGTGGCGAAACCTACGCGTAACGCAGAGTGTCGCTTTGGGTGCTGATATGTCTGACGTTGGCGCGCCCATTCCTCAAGCGTAACAGGTGTGTCACGCAGAAGGCGAAGGAACCGGTCAGTATCGTGGAGGATTCCATGCCAAAACGCGTAGATGCTTGGGTCCGCATCATTGATAAGGATCCTGTCTACGTGTTCGCCGAACAGCAGAGCAAGGGAGGCCCCCGCCCCGCCCGCGTACGGTTCTGCATAAATGCCGCCTCGCGCGCCGTTCAAGTGGATAAGGTGAGCAAGGACGCGGGCCAAGATTTGTTTGCCGCCTGGATATCGCAACGGGCTATGCGCGTGGGCCATTGGATCGCCTACTTGACGCCCCTGGCGCGCGGTTTGGCCGGCGGCGGCGGTTCATCGAGGACGATGTTGAAGATACCCTCAAGTGCTTCGAAGAGACCGCGCAGTTCCCGTTCGCTGGGCGTCACGAAGCGATTGTGAACGAAGCCATCGAGATCATCCAGTGAGAGCGCCGAATCCTGCTGGGAGACGAGCTTGTTCAATCGCTTTCGCGCTAGCGGGAGTATCGCGAGATCGGGATCTTGGAGCATTGCATTCAGCAACTGTCGCAGCGAAGGGTACCAGTCCGGCGGCCTCTTGTTCTTGGTGCTAAGCCCTTCGAGAACTGAGGTAATCTTGCCAGTCCTGTCAAGGTAGTGTCCGATGCTCAATTCCAGTAGAATGCGAAGAAGGACGGCGCAGGCATTCGGATACTGATCAATCCTTAGCCGCCGCAGTTCGTTGAATATTTCCTTGATTCGAGTGTTCGTGACGCGGCACTTTAGGCTTGGCGGGATGACGGTGCGGGAAATCCTGGCTACTGGCTTTGAAGGGCCTGCGGCCACTGGCGCAGCGGAGGTGTCTTCGTCTGCCGCCGAATCCCTCTTCAGTAGGTCACCAGCCGTGAAGCTCGCTCGACGGCGCTTGTTGGGAGTATCCGCGCCGAGGCTATCGAGGTAACTCTCGATGTCCTTCGCCTTGTTGAGCTTGCGAGTGTCTACCTTTTTTTGTGCGATGTCGGTCAATATCCTCGCATAGCCTTTGCGAAACTCATCCGGATGCACCTTTCCCCGTAACTCTCCGTTATCGCCGAATTCTACTCCCAGGAACTCCCTTGTCTTCGGGACGTCCAACAGCCTCTGCAATACCGCGGCTGGGAACTCGCGAGGGTTGTTGACGACTTTGCGAACTTCTTTGGGCAAGTCCATTGAACACGCAACTTCGTACATCGCATCTGTTCTGAGGAATTCCGCAATGACGGATGCAGTGGTCCCATATTGACGGGTGACCTCTGAGAGTGCCACGCCTGAGTCAATGAGTGACCGGTAGAACCTGGCCTGCATTAGAGGGCTCCACCTCTCAATCTGCTGCCGAGTGTGTTTCTGCATTATTATCGGTGCGGCGGCACGGCGACTCGGTGCAAAGAGGACCCTTACCTTCTTGATCTGATCCACGGCGATTCCGCCTGACAGGTTGCGGAACTTCCTGACGGTATTCTCAGGGGCAAGTTCCGGACTAATCAGGAGTTTGAGGGCGGCGAGTCGCCGGTTGCCCTCTAAGATGTACGTCTTCCCGCCGTCTTCGAGGCCGATGAGAGACTCCAAAGGATAGTAACCAATCTCGACGATGTCTCTGGCAAGCTCGTACACGTTGTCGTGGTTGACCAGCTCTGCAATCAGCTCCCGCTGATCAAGTGCCGCTCCGCCCGACGGGATGCGGGGATTTCCCGGGTCGAGGCGGAGCATCGTGACCTGAACTGTCTTTTCCTTCCATTGCGTGTAGTCCGTCATGGTGTCCGCGTTCTCCCGTGGCTCAAGGCGGGGCAGCGAGCATACATCTCCTCGCCGATCCAAAGGAAGTATGTCCCGGTGGTCAACGGGGAGCGCGGGGACGTCCGCACATGGACGGATGACTGGTTCATCGCGTGCGCGTTGGGAGCGCCACCGGCGTAGCGAAGGACTTGCCGTACAAGGGTCAATTCGTGCGATCTCCCAGTCGCTTGGTCACCGACGAACGCGGACGGGCAGCACAGAGTCGGTCCGGTTTCATCGCTGGAAGTACAACGTCCCCCGTCTTTCGCCCGCCTTCTTGATCTTGCCGGCGGCGAGAAGCTTCGAGATCGGACGCACCAGCTGCTTCGTACTCGTTCCGAGTTGCTTGTTGATCTGCTCTATCCGAAGGCCCTTTTTGTTGGCGGCGAGAAGCTTCACGACGCGCTCGCCATCGGCCATGATTGCGCCACCCGATCGACGCGCACGCTTCGCCCCCGCGGGTTTCGGCGACGAAACCCGGCGGGCCATCTTCTTCATCGCCTTCCGAGCCGGCTCGTTCGCCTTCGGCGTTTTGTCGACTCGGGGAGTCCTCGGCTTTCTGACCGCCTTCCTCGGCGCAGCGGGCTTGTGAGAGGTCGTGAATTCGGACGCGGCCTCTACGAAGGCGTCGCCGAACACGGCCACGATTTCGGCAGTTAACTTCTGGGCTACTGAGTGGATTTTCGAGCGAAGGGCATCGGGACTCATGGCAGTGGATTGTGCCACCGGTTGCGCTACACTACAACGCGTATAGAGTCTCGTCGCCGATGGCATTACAATACTGCGATTTTCTTCGCGAATTTTCGGCGGCCAATCCCAGATCGGTATTGCCGCCGGCACCTCGCATGCCGATCCATGTCCCGGCGCGCCCCGCAGCGCGGCGCACCAAAATCGAGTTCGATCGGCGCTGCCAGCGTGACTATCCAGATAGGGTCGGTCACCGACGGAGCGATGCCGGTGAGTGTCGCCCATCCAACCGTTGCTCCTGGGTTGTGGTGTGTCGATGTTGGTTGGTGTTTCACGCTCCAAGCGTGATGATCGTGTCGACCCCGCGGCATCGATCGGAACGAGATAATTCGCGGTTCAGTCCCGATCCGGGTAGACCCCTGCAGGGAGCAATCCCTTGGGCGTCATGTCTCTCTCACCATCGCCGCAGCCAGCACCCGTGTGTTTTCGCTGGAACCAGAGTGAACCGCCGTCGGGCGCGGGTTGCGAGTGATGCTCCGATGCACTGCCCGATCGTCCCATCGTTCGGCAGGGGCGCTCTCTGCGGAGGCATTCCCACGAATGTGGAACGAAGTCTACTTGGCCGTCTCGCGGGATGACCTTCCCTGCTCCTGGGCGGCGCGTGATTTCGAGGCAGAGACAGTCAGGTTCCCCACGCCCACCGGTGCGGGCAGCGCTCTCGCGTCGCCGCCATCGTCGATGGCGGCTGCCAACGTCGTGCAAGCTCAACTACTCCCAGACCACCTTCGGATAGGGGCCAGCAGAGCTCCAATCGTATCCAAGGGAGATGTTCCTGCCTTGGAGCTCGAGCGTGGCCACGGCACGCTTGCCCGAAACCATGCGCACGATGACGTCGACCACCTGGCCTTCCTTGAACCATGGGAAGTAGTCGGCATTCTCCACGCCGAGCTGCTTCAGGTTGGTGAGCCCGAGCGGCTGCGGGTCGGCGCCTCCGCCCTTGGAACAATTGAACTTGAGCCATTCGCGCACGACCTTGCGGAAGCATCCCGGGGGATCCAGCTTGACCGTCGCCGCTGCGTTCCATTCCCTCATGTTGGGCGGACGCGAATGCGTCCTCGGGATCTCGGCGGGAAACCCCTCGGGGAGATCTTGTCCTTGGCCGGTCGCGGCGTCAGGTACACCCTCGGCCGCCATCGCATCCACGCTGGGTTCGGGCGCCGACGCGGTGGAGGACGGTGCCGCAGCGGTCTCCGCGTCGGATATCTGCACGGCGCCCGGCATTTCCGACAGCTTGGCGATGCCGAGCGGAAGACGCTGCTTGGGCTCGAACGTCACCTCCCGTTTCGATCCCGTGTCGCGCACGATGACCCGACGTTGGATGGAGCCGATGTTGTGCCCCATGTCCCTTCCAGCGCCGTCGACGATCGCGAAGGGCTGGTTCATGGGGTTGTCGGCTGGAGACCAGGCACAGCCGCTTTCGACTTTCCGCCCGACCTCGTCGGCCTCGTACCGAACGTTCACGTCGATCGTTTCCGCGTCGGGATCGGGGGCAACGACGCCGGATGGCTTGCCTGCCGCCTTGCCATCCTTCTGGCTTGTCGCAAGGATCTCGACCGATGCTGCGGCGTAGCAGGGGAACGCAGGGCCGCCGTTCGAGAGCGAGCCGTCCGGGCTCGAGTAGCGCCACATGCCCTTCGTGCCCGGCACCGTTGAGGCGAAGCGATGGAACTCGCGCCAGTTGGCGCATTGGGAGCCGTAGCCGAGCGAGCATTCAACTCTCGAAGGCGCGACCTCCTTCATGAGCCCCGCGTCCAGCGCCGCCTTGAGGCAGGCGCGGGACCGCAACGGCGATTGCCACGGGATTGGACTGCCCTTCGCGGTGTGATAGAGGAAGCCGTCTCGCGGATGGTACGACATCTCGGGCATGTTCAGGTCGATCACGCAGAAGAACCTGCGGTCCTCCTTCGGAAGCGCATCCAGGATCTCCTTCGCTGTAACGCCGCTTTCGGTCTTGTTCGGATCCGAGGCGCGCGCAATGCGATCGTTCGCGAGCGGTCTCGCGGCGATGACCGGCAGCATAAAGGCGCAGATGCCGCCCGCAGCGAGGCCGGTTCCGATCCACCTGGCACCTGGCCGTGGCGATCCCGCGCCGCTTTTCCAGAAACACACCGCCGCCGCGACCAGGCCCGTTGCGGTCGCCGTCGCGTAGATCCAGAATCCGACGAGCGGCGTCACGCTTACCGCCTCGCGCATCCCATCGTCACGGAGACTGATCGATAGGGCCACGCAGTATGCAGCGAGGCTCACGCTGCCGATGGTTCCGGTCGCGGTGAGGATCGCAAAGGCGATGCGCTTCTTGCGGGCCAAGAGCGCTACCACCAACGAAGCCGCCGAGAACATTGGAGCGAGCAGCAGCGAGAGGGCGGCAAGCCCCAGAAGTACCCTCCCGCCGCTCACCGGATTGAGCCCGAAGCGCTTCCTCATCTCGATTTCCGTCTCGGAGGGCAGACGTACGGAGCGGTACACGGTCTCGAACCCGGTCACCCTCTCGATCCGGATCTCGGGCGTGAGGTTAGCACCATGGCTCAATCCGGTGGAGGTCCCCATGAAGGGGAGGAGCAAGGCCAAGCCGAACAGGAACATGCAGACCAGCGCCCCGATTGCGTGAAGAAGCTGCATTGGTTCCAATGTCAATCCGCCGCCACCCCGCTGATGACCGGGAGGGGAAGGACTCTGCGGTTGGTTCAGGTTGGATGATTCCATCACTCGCCTTGCTGAGCAGCGCTATTCGGTCTCATCGGGTTGCTCTTCGTTGTCGTCCGCCGATGGTGGCCGAGAGTACGAAGGACTGGACGGAAAGACGGAGAGCGATGCCGCCTCGGGTCACTGACATGTAGACCCCTGGCAGACCGCGCTATCCAGGCAGAATGGGGTTCCTCCTTTCGCACAGCACGGGAGCCCCGCGACACCGCAGCAATTCGGGGAGGCGACCTGTTCACCCCGACAATCAGGGTCGTCGCAGTCGATTAGCCCGTCACAATCGTTGTCCCATCCGTCTTTGCACATCGGGCAACCATCGTTACAGCACTGGCCTCCGCATACCGATCCGCCGGACATTTCGCTGGGGAAAACGTCGCTACCTGGGCAGCTCGCGGGCAGCTCGCATGTCGAACTACACAGAGCCGCGGACGGGCTCGGACCGGGCCATGCGCCGCATGTTGATTGGCAAGTGACCACCAAGTCAGCAATACACGCGAAGCCGTTGTCGGCTAGACCGTCACAGTCGTCGTCCTTGCCATTGCAGATTTCCTTGCCGATATTGCAGCAGCCGTCCCACGTGCCATCTTGCGCGCAGGATTCCATCCCAGGCGTCGTGGAGTTTGGGGGGAAGCAACTCCGCTTGGCGCCGGGACTGCATTTGCAGGCGCCAGACTGGCAGGTTTCGCCATCGGCGCACGCCAAGCCACACTTCCCGCAGTTCTTCGAGTCAGTCTTCGGGTCTGCGCATGCATCAGGGCAAGCCATGAGACCGGCGGAGCAAACACAGCTGCCGTTCTCGCAGCTGTATCCTGCCCCCTTCGATGCTTGGCACCATTGGTCAACGGAAGGCTTCGGGTCCACCGTTCCGGAACAGTCGTCGTCCTTGCCGTTGCACATCTCGGTCACGCCGGGGTGGATGGTCACGGCGCTGTCGTCGCAATCATCTCCGCCGCAAGCCGGCGCCGGATGCTTGTCGCCATCCTTATCCAGCGTGTCGAAGAGGCAAAGCGAGGATTTCGGGTCGCACTTGATGTTGGTCTTGCAGGCGTCGCCCTTGAAGGACTCGACGCACTGCTCGTCCGTGGCGCAGGCGGGATTGGCCACGCAGCCTTTCTCCACCGTGCAGTACTGCCCGGCGGGGCAGGCGGTCGCGCCGGAGTTCGGCCCGATCGAGTGCGTGCACTTGCTATTCAGGCAGGAGTCGACGGTGCAATCGAAACCGTCATCGCAGCTCGCGGAGCAACCTCCGCTTGAGCCGCCCGTACCGCCCAGGCCAGCACCACCCGTGTTCGTACCGCCGGTCGCGGTCGAACCCGATCCGCCGTTGCCAGGGGCTCCGGACGCACCGCCCGACCCCGGCGGCGGTGCGCCACCCGACCCTCCACACGCGGATGCGAAGACGCCCACTGCGAAGGGAATCCCCGTAATGACGGCCGTCAACCACAGCTTCCGTTTCCAACAGCATTCCCTTTCCATGTCGCCCTCCTCGGCACTCGTGGCATTCGGCGTCGCAGCCCATGATGCGCCCGACAGACAGGATCATTCGCGAAGCAGATTCACGTGCACCCAACCTTCCTGCGTCCCATCGGGCCAGGGCCAGCGAATGTTGACCCACAGCCCCCCTTCAGCCTTCTTGATCACGCCCACGGGCGTCCCGCTTTCGATCCGAGCAGTCTCAGTCCCCGCGCCGCCCGGCTTGTCCTTGATGATGGCTCGCTGAGCGATGCCGTGTTTGTTCGGAGGTACGCTGATCGTCGCTTTCGCCAACGACCAGGTGAGAGGCGGACCCGATGCAGCTGGCGGAATCGCAGTCGTTGATGCGCCCGGCTGTGCTGCCGTCGAGGGCTGCGTGACCTGGGCGGGCGATTGCGGCTGACATTTCCCTGCAATGCACACCCGATCGCCCTTGCAATCCGCATCCTTGGCGCACCCGGGCGGGTCGTCCGACGCGACCGCCTTCTCCTTGCAACCCCCGATGGCAGCCACTGCAAGACTCGTCGCAAGCAACACCGGTACCGCCTTCATACGTGTCATTGCCTTACCTCCGGCCAGTTTCTCCTGGCGTCCGATTCCCGCATGGCCGTCTCCGGGCTCCGCGACGCTCTCGCTACGGCGCGTGCGGCGCCTTCATGATCTTGTCTTGCTGCAACCAATACACGCTGTTCCCGTCGAGAATGATCGTCTCTACCTCCGCCGGCAGCCGGGTCAGGATCTTTGGCGACCCGCTCGAAGCGGCCACGGTGCCTACAGTGGAAGCCTGTTTGTCGCGCGCGACCCAGGCGACCTTCCCGTCGCGGGCGGGCAGGAGCTTCGCGCCCTCGGGCAGCTCGCCCACGACGACGGCGCTCGTTGCCGCAGCGGGCAACTTCATCAGGCGCGGCTTGCGCGGTTCTTCCTCGGATTCGGACGCCCAGTAGAAGTTGGCATCGTCCGCGACAGGGCTCACGCAGCCGGGCAGCACCTCGGCGGGCCGGCCCGACGGGATCTCCATGCGCAGTTCCTTGCCACCGCTGCACCAGAGCGCGTGGGTCGCCGTGACGGCAATGTCGCTGGATTCGCGGGTGCGCGCCAAGATCGTGGGCTTCCCGAACTTGATGGCCACGCGGCCCACCGTGAAACCGTATCCCCTCGGCAAGTCTTCATCCGAGTCCACGAACGCCCAGTAGACGAAACCATCGCGCACGGCCCAGGACCCACCGCGGATGGAACTCAAGAGCTTGCGCGGATTCTTGCCCTTGCCACGTAGCGCGAGCAGGTCGAAGTAGCCCATGGAATTCAGCGACCTGCCATAGACTACTTCGTCGTCCGTGACGAACAGCGCATCGGCGAGTTCCCCGGAGACGACCTCGGAGGGCGTGCCCCCCGAGACCGGGATCCGTCGCAACGACTTGTTGTCGTTGACCCAGTACAGGTACCCGCCTCCGAGGCCGAGGACAGTCGTCTTCTGTCCGGATGCCAGCACGCTGCCCTGCGTGAGCGATGGAGTCGGAAGCGACTCGGGCGTCGGTACCGCCTGTGTGGACGCGAGCGCGCTCGGTGATGATTGCATGCCGGTCGCACCGGAGACGACTGGAACGGTCTTTTGTTCCGGCTGCCGCTGGCTTTGCCTGGCATATTGGGCGAGGGTGGCCACCGCGTCGGCGAGGTCGGCCGCTTCATCCTGGCCGCCGAAGCTCTGTACCACGTAGATGTCGTTCTTCTTGCACTCGGAGAACGTCTCGTTGCACTTCGCCTCGAAGGGAGGGCTGGTGGCGATTTCGACGTAACTCATAGTCGGGGCATCGTCGGACGTATCCTTGAACGCCCTGGCGGAAACGATGTCGGCGAAACGGAGGTTGACCTTCGCTTGGTAGGCTCTCTGACAGCAGGAGGACGCCAGGTTCGGGAGTTGGGCGCCGACGGGAACGAACGATTTGACGCAAGGGCTATCGTGGACAAGCGTTCCGCCAGGCAGCATGTTCCCACAGAGCGTGTATTCGCAGTACACCTCTTCCTCGGTGATGCGCATTCCGCCGGGGCAGCGCTGGGCTAGGATATCCTTCGCGATCTTCAGCGCGCGCTCCTTCGCGTCTTCCGGAGGAAGGCCGGCGTACGGCTTGCCCTGGTGAAGGACGCAGGATGCGATCGCACCCAGGATGGCAACGGACACAACGGCGAGCCAAGCCCGAGGCACATGATTCTGGAATCGCATCGCTTCACCTCATGGAAAACACGCTTGCCGGCGTCGCGCCGGCAGCTCCGACCGGCACGTCCTTTCACCAGGCCGCTACCGCCCGCGGCTCCGGATCGAGTACCCGGAACTCGACCCTCCGGTTCTGGGCCCGTCCGGCTTCAGTCGCGTTGTCGAACCGCGCGCGCGTCTCGCCGAAGTACGTGCCAAGCAACCTGTCGGCGGGGACGCCCTCCTTCAAGGTCAGGTGGTCGATCACGCTCTTCACGCGGTCACGGGACAGGATCATGTTCGTGGCGTCGTCCCCCTCGCTGTCCGTGTGCCCTTCGACGCCGATCACCTTCGTGAGCGCGCGCTCTTCCCGCATGACCCGCGCGATATCCGCGAGCATGGGCAGAGACTCGGCCGCGAGCGTCGCCTTGCCTGTGGCGAAATGGATCGCGTCGTCGATCTCCACTCCATGCGCGGTGAGCCGCGCATGGCCGTACGAGCGGGGGCATCCGTTCTTGCGTGGATCTCCATCGCGCAGGCCGGGTTGGTTGGGACATGCGTCTGACTGGTCCGCGACCCCGTCGAGATCGCGATCCGGGCAACCCTGCTCCGTCGCGACGACCGAAAAGACCCCGGGTTGGTCCGGGCACGCATCCTCTCGGTCGATGATGCCGTCGCCGTCCCGATCCTTGCCGAGCGCGAAAGCAAAGTGCACGCGGATGCCTGGTTGGGCAAGCAGCCTCAGTCGGATGCGGTAGGTCTTGCCCGCCACGCGACCACCGAGCGTCGCCTCGATCACCCTTCCCGCTTCGGACGCCTCGGCCTTCTGCACCGCCCGATACACTTCCACCCACGCGCGGTATGTGCCCTCCATTGCCCCGCGGTCGCGCGGCGTGAAGATGTTCTCCACGTTCCGCGCCAGGCAGTTGGAGCCGAACTGCCCGAGGCAATCGACATCGAGTTCCAGGCCGGCCGCGCCGCCTTTCCTGGCCGCGTGGTACACGTGCCGGCCATCCGGCCCGATGACGTGCAGGTCCAGGTCGTCCCCGGTGTCCCACGCCAACGTCCATTGGAGCGCGCCGCTCCGGTACCCGCATCCCACGTCGTACAGGCCGTCGCAGTCGTTGTCGATCGCGTCGAAGCACTCGTCCTTCCCGCTCGGGAGGCATTGCGTCGTGAATCCTCTCCTCGCCTCGGCGTCCCCGTGGACCGTTCCGCCGAAGTCCTGCCGGTCGGCCTCGACCAACAAGGCGTCCTTGCGGCGGTGCACGGCAGCCATGTAGAGGGACAGGTCGACATGCCCGACGACCTCCCCGGCGGCGAACGCGAGGTCCGGTGAAGGGATGCTCCGCAGCACGACCTCTTGCGGCTTCGACGCGTCCAGCTCCGCGAAGGACGGCAGGTCGATCTTCGCCCGCCCGGCCGCATCGACTTGGCCCTCGACGATGCCGATCTCCGGCAGCTCGATCCGGACCTTCGCGCCGTTGAGGTCGGTGGGCTTGCCGCAAGGCACCAGTTCCTTGCCTTGCACCAGGCGGGTCTGCACCGGCTGCTCGCTGATCGACGTTTCCGCGCCCATCGCGATACCCGTGGTCGTGACGAACCGCCTCTCCTTGTACTGGTGCGTGATCGATGCCTTGCACGCCGCGAGGAAGCGGAGCGAACCCGTCACCGACGAATCATCCGCGGTCCACTCGCCGGCGAGTATCGGTTGGTCGGGGGACGCGCGCACGACGTTGCTCGTGGTGGTGACGGGGATCTCCTCAACGCGCGTGTTGGTCGCCAATGGGCAGCCGACGCCGACCAGCGCCAAGAGGAATGCGGAGACCGCCAACAGCGGCAGCGCGACTCCATCGTGGGCCTTCCGCTGATCCGACCGCGCGGGTGTGGTCGTATCGTCGAGATGCGCGGAGTCTGGTTCTTTGGGAACAACCTCGGATTGGGCTGCTGACCCATCCCCATTCCTGCCGTCGAGGTCAGAAAACGCGCCCTGTAGGGCGCGCGGTATTCTCGTCTGGATGGTGTGCATCGACTCGTACCCGGGCGGTCCGGATGGAGCGGTGGCGATCGGACAGCCCTGGGTCGACATTGCGGCCAACCCGTGATGTACGTCAAGTTGATTTTCGCCTGCCTCGGAACCCCGCGGAACTGCTCCATGTTCCGGCGACACCGGAACAAGCTCCGGCGGGATCGCGACGGCGAGCTTGCGCACCGCCTCGCGGCGCCGCTCGTCAATCAAGTGCAAGTACCTGCGCGTCGTGTTGAGATCGGCATGGCGCAGAAGCTCCCCGACCGTGGACAGGTCGGTGCCAAGCGTGAGCGCAAGCGTGGCCGCCGAATGCCGCAAGGTGTGCGGCGTGATGTGCTTCGCGGATCCCATTCGCACGCGGAGCCCCGCGATCAGGTGTTCGACGCTCCGAACCGAGAGTCGGGTGCCACGTGACGAGACGAACAGCGCATGCTCCCCAGGCTTCGCTATCCTGACGCGATCCGCCGTCCACGCGCCGAGGAGCGCGATCGTCTGCGAGTTCAGCGGCAGGTCATGGACCGTCCCGCCCTTGCCGCGGACCCCGACAAGCGTGACCGACGCCGCATCGACTTGGCCGAGGTCGAGGGCGACGAGTTCATGCACGCGGAGCCCGAGCTGTGAAAGCAGGGCAAGGATCGCGAGGGCACGCGAGCGCTCGCCGCGGCGGGAGAGCTTTGACGCCTCGATGAAGAGCCGGCGCAGCTCGAACACCGAGAGCACCGGTGGATCATGTGGCGCTTCTCGCCCGAACGGGATCTCATCCGTGGGGTCTGTTGCCCAGCCGAGATTGCGTATGGCGAACGCCGAGAAGGCGCGCAGGGCGGCTAGCTCCTGGTTCCGCGTTGCCGCCGATCGTCGTCCGCCATCCTTGAGGGGACGTGCGAGGAACGTCTCGATGTCGGACATGGCCGGTGGGTTGTCACACCCGCCTCGCGTGAACGAGAAGAAACCCGCGGCGATGGATGCGTAGGCCTTGACGGTTCGTGGGGCGCGGCGATCCCGGAGGTGCAGTGTTAAAGTCTCGATGATGGTGCGCATAGCGCATGAGGCCTACATGATCAGTGTACCGCACGAAGCAACTAGGTCGAAGTGGGGCACGTCGGCCTGCTGCTCGTTGCTGTTGTTGCGCGATGGCCTCGAATCACTTCGGGAGACGTTTGGGAAACGCGAGGCCTTGACCGTATGACGCTCCTCCGCTCTACTTGCTGCGATGCATGGCACCCATCCCACGGCGAGATCTCCGGACACGAACGCCCGGGACAGCAGGGCGCGATCAGTTGAAGGACGATGACGTGATACGCCGATTCCAAGGACCGGACGGAGTGCGGCGGGTGCGTGAGGAACTAGCGCGCCAGAGCATCGTGGAGCACGACGCGGAGGTCGTCGATGCGCTTTCGGGGTCGGCGCGGATCCTGGCGTTTGGCGATGGCGACGTGATCATCGAGCAGGACGGAAGCGATACGCACATCAACTTCATCCTTGCTGGCGCCGTTGCGATCGATGTCTCGGGACGTGAAGTGGCCCGAAGGACGGCGGGCACGCATGTGGGCGAACTCGCGCTGATCGACCCGTCGGCTCGTCGCAGCGCCACGGTGCGCGCGATCGCGCCCACGGTCGTGGCTCGCGTCGACGAGGGGGACTTTGTAGCGATTGCCGATCGGCGACCGCACGTTTGGCGCGCGCTTGCGCGAGAAGTGGGCGCTCGTCTTCGTGAGAGGGGGCAACTCGTTCGCGCTAGAAACCCGGAACCGCACCTTTTCCTCGGTTGCTCCGTCGAGGGTCTCCCTATCGCGCGCGAAATCCAGTCAGCCCTCGGGCACGAGAAGATCGTCACGCAGGTGTGGACCGATGGGGTGTTCCACGCGTCGCGTCACGCGACCGAAGACCTTCTCGCTGTCGCCGAGGCGCAGGACTTTGCGGCCCTGGTCGCCACCGCTGATGATGTGACGACGAGCCGACATGCTGAGCATCCCGCTCCACGCGACAACGTCGTGTTCGAACTCGGGATGTTCATGGGCGCGCTCGGGCGCGAGCGGACGGTGCTCGTTCTCCCGCGTGACGCAGACCTCAAGATTCCCTCGGATTTTCTCGGTCTCAAACCTCTCGACTACGCGCAGGGAGACCCTTCTACTCTCGCGTCGCGCCTCGGCCCCGTTGCGCATTCGATCCGGCGGCTCGTGATGGATCTTGGGCCTCGTTGACACGGATACCGTATGGCTCTCATCGACGACCTGAATGCAGAAGTCGGCAAGATCCTCGCCGAGCGCTGGACCGCGCGCGAAGGGAGGAAGGTGCCTGAACCTGAGGAAGTCACGCTCGGGAACGACGCCGTGCAGTTCACGGGCACGGTGCTCTACGCCGACCTGGCCGAGTCCACTGACCTCGTGACCAAGTACAAGCCCGAGTTCGTGGCAAAGGTCTACAAGTGCTACCTGAACATCGCGTGCCGAATCATCCGCGAACGAGCTGGCGTGATCACCGCGTTCGATGGGGATCGCGTCATGGCGGTATTCCTTGGCGACACGCCGAACACCGGCGCGACCAGTGTCGGTTTGGCTCTGAACCACGCCGTCTCCAAGATCATCAATCCCGCGCTTCGCAAGCATTTCCAGCTCCCAGAGAGCTTCGCGATTCGGCAAGCGGTTGGCATTGACACGAGCGAACTCTTCATCGCTCGCACCGGTGTGCGTAAGGCCAATGACTTGGTCTGGGTCGGACGCGCAGCGAACTACGCCGCGAAACTCTGCGCATTGCGCGAGGGCGAGTTTGCCACCTGGATCACGAAAGCTGTTTTCGACAAGCTGCCAGATTCGATGAAGCTCAACTCGGACGGGCGCGCGTTTTGGGAGGCGCGTACCTGGACCGCACGCAACGAATCCGTCTATCGCTCGAACTGGTGGAAGATCCTATGAGGCCTGACAAGGTCTTGGGGGCATTGATTCGTGAGCGGGCCGGCCAGGGCTTCTACGGCATCAAGAACAGCACGACCCGTGAGCCGTCGTTGCCGACCGGGTAATCGTCGATCGGGGATAGGTCTTTCCCGTTGATCGCGGCGTGGGCGGGTGCAGCGAGGCGCGAGCGTTTGCCGATGATCGTTCGATCGAGGTTGTTCGCGGTACTGACGATCGCCGCCCAAGGCCCGTTCCTCCGTTTCGCGCGGACATACCCGCCGTTGGGCGTGTGCGCTGGGTTGAAAACGACGGCGTTCTTGAACCCGGTCGCAGGCAAGCCGGCAGCGTCAACCGCGCGGTCCCAGCCGTAGGTCACACCGACACCCTTCCGCACCTGCCTCCGGAGGATGTTGACCTCCCCGCACAGTAAGACGATGCCGTGTCCGATGTTCCTTCCCGTGCGCACCGCGATCGCGATGCGCCTGGCAACCTCATCCGACGCACTCGTCGCCCGAAGTTGATCCGAGACTGCGAACACCTGGGCCGGAAGGACCGCCAGCGTTCCGCCTCGCAGGACGAATGGCACCGGCGCTGACCCGTCGTTGGCCTTGCTGTTCGCTTTCCGGGTTGGGTTGCCGGTATCAGCTCCCAATACCTCAAACAGGAGTGTCGCGCCGCCCGTCACTCGGACCAGGGTCGCCACAGAAGGCCGTCGCCCGACAAACGTCCATCCCGGGCAGAGGATCACGTCCGGCTTCAGGGTCGCCGCTAGCTTGATTGCATCGAGCGCTTGGTGCTTCCGGCGCTGTGGGTCACGCAGAAGTGCCGAGCGCACCGCGTCAACATCGTCGATCCCCTCGCTCCGACCAGTCGGGCGTACAGGAACAAAAAGCTCGATCGCTGCGACTCGCATTGAATACCTCCTCGTGTACGCCTGGTGCGCTGCCAGCGGATCGACTCTCCGGAACCCTCCCGTACCCCTGCGGGTCTCGCGCGTGGTGCTTTCCCGCAGACGGCCGGCGTCTGCGCACGCCCATTGAGGCTCCGGTAGCACCGACGTCGCGCTCGCGCAATTTCGTCCAACACGGGTTGGACGCCATCGGGGAGGCGGCGTGACGCCGACGCCGCGCGTCACCGAGTGCGGTGCCCGCAATGACGCGCCCGTAAGCGGCGCATCTGCCTACTAGATGTGCGCCTGTTGTTCCAAGACTCGAAAAGCTCTCGGCTGCGGCGAGCGCAAGAACCTGGAACGGATCGCCTGACGTTGGCGACCCCGAACATGGAGAGACTGCGTGAAGCCCTGACCCGACTTTGATCGGAAGTTGACGATCCGAGGCACCGGTCCGCGCGAGTTTCTCGAGAATTTCGGGGGTCTGACCCGCGCCGAAGCCGGCCGCGCATAGGCACACGACTTGAGCGTTTGACGTTGACTTTCGTTGGCCTATGCCGGTACTCATATAGGCATGTACCTGCGTACCACCGTTCGCCACAACGCCGACGGCTCCGATGTCCGCTACTACCAGCTCGCCGAGAACGTCTGGGACTCGGACAAGCGGTGCGCCGTCGCGCGCGTTGTCTACAACTTCGGTCGCGCAGACGGTCTCGACGAGCAGGCGCTGCGCAGGCTCGCCGCCAGCATCCTGCGCGTACTTCCTGACAGCTCCGAGCCGGCTGCCGGCTCGCCGGGTCACGATGACATCGACCAGCGTGGCTCCCGGCCGTACGGCGCGGTGCACGCACTTCGCTCGATCTGGCAGGAGCTTGGCATCGACAAGGTGATCGACTCGCAGCTTCGTTCCAAACGGCGCAAGCAGCCGCTGGAGCTGGCGCTGTTCGCGATGGTCGCCAATCGGTGCCTGGAGCCCTACTCGAAGCTGCACTGCTTCGAGCACTGGCTGCGGCGCAAGGTCTTCGTTCCAGGTGCCGACAAGCTCACGCTCCAGCACCTGTACCTGGCCATGGACCTGCTCGAGCAGCACAAGACCGAGGTGGAGAAGGCCGTGTACTTCTCCACGGCGGACCTGATGAACGCCGACGTGGATCTGATCTTCTACGACACGACCTCTCTGCACTTCGAGATCGACGAGGAAGACGAGGAAGTCCTTGACCGGTTCGAGCGCGACTACAAACCGTTGCGCAAGCGAGGCCATTCGAAGAACGGCAGGGACGATGCGCCGCAGATCGTCGTGGGACTGGCTGTGACACGCGATGGGCTTCCGGTGCGCTCCTGGGTGATGCCGGGCAACACGAGCGACGTGACGACTGTCGAGATGGTCAAGAAGGACCTGAAGGGATGGAAGCTGGGAAGGTGCGTGTTCGTGGGCGACGCAGGGATGAACAGCGAAGAGAACCGACGCAAGCTCGCGCTCGGCCACGGCAAGTACATCCTCGCCACCAAGATGCGAGGTGGCGACGAGGTGACCGATCAGGTGCTGACACGCCCCGGGCGCTACCACACTGTCCGAGACAACCTTCGCGTCAAGGAGGTGGTCGTCGGCGATGGTGAGAGGCGCCGCCGCTACGTGTTGTGCCACAACCCCGACGAAGCGAAGCGCCAGGCGATCCATCGGCAGAAGCTGCTCGATCAGGTGCAACTTGAGCTCAGTACGATGCGGATGTCAGCCGATGGCCACACCAAGAGGATGTGTGAGTTGCTTACCAGCAAGAGAGTGGGTCGCTACCTGCGAGAAGCAACAGGAGGCCTTGTCGTGGACTGGAAGGCAGTCCGCCGCGAAGAGCACTACGACGGCAAGTGGGTGATCACCTCCAACGACGACACGCTCAGCGCCGAGGACCTTGCGCTCGGATACAAGCAACTCATGCGTGTCGAGCACTGCTGGCGACAGCTCAAGACCGGACTGCGGATGCGCCCGGTGTACCACTGGAGGCCGTGGCGCATCGAGGCGCACGTGACCATCAGCGTGCTGGCGTTGCTCCTCGAGCGCGTTGCCGAGATCCGAACCGGTCAGCCGTGGCGCCACGTCCGCGAACATCTGGAGACGATCCAGGTCACCGAGTACGACCGTGGACAGTCACGCATCCTGCAGACGACGCGAGCACAGATCGAGCCGGCATCGCTGTTGCTCCGGCTGAAGGTGCCCATGCCGCCGAAGATCCACTCGATCAAGCAGATCGACAAGGATGAAGCCACGGATCGCGTGGAATTCGACGAGGAGCAGGCCGCCGCCGCGACCTGAACCAGCCCGGCCCGCCTAGTAACACGACCCGCCGCGCGGTTTGGCGAGATTCCGCCGGGATTTCCGGTGGTTGTATGCCTAGAGCCGCGATCCCGCGATCAAAGTCGGGCCTGAGTTCTGACTTTTCCCACAGCCGGCCCCTTTCGGCTGGCCAGTAGCTGGGTCAACGCCGCCATTGTTCTTCGCGTGTGAACGACCGCGCTCCCTGGTATGCTCGGAAAGTGCACGCCAGGGGCGGACGGACGGCAGCGTGAGCCACCACGACCTCAGAGATCTTCTTCTTACGTGGTGGCACTCGCAGAATTCCTCGACACGCGCACAACGATGGCTCGGATGACTCGACTGCTCCCTACCCTACAAAAAATCGAACAAGAGCGCGTCATCCTGTGGGCGGTGAACCGTTAAGTTGTGGAAGACGGAGAATACTCCATGCAGAAGCTCCTCCCCGGTGATGCTGCTGCGTCCGACTCTTGGCACCTCGATTTCGAGCAGAAATGGGCTCCCGTCGGCCTTCCTCTCCGCAAACACGCATGGCGCAAGCTGGGCCAACCAGACGGCGACCAGGCGGTTCAACAAACCGCGATGAGAATGTTTGAGAAATACGTCGAGCTGGAGGCTTCAGAGTTCGCCAAAGTTGCTTGGAAGGTCTTGAACAACGAAATCGCCAACGAAATTCGCAGACGAATTCAGGCCCAGCGGGTGACTGACCGCCTGCAAGGCGTTGGGGACCAAGGCATGAAGGACACGACGGCCGAGGCACGCAGCGAACTTTCGACGGTCAATAACGCGTTGCAACATCCCGGTTTCCCGCCCCGACAAAAAGAGGCCATTGAGAAAGAAGTCGAGATGGAGGCGGGTCCGTCCGCTCCCATTGAATCTCCGAGGTCGCCCGACGAGGCCTCAGCCAACGCCGCCCGTCTTTACCGGGCTCGAAAGCGCCTGGAGATGGAGCTTGACGAGACGAAGAGGTAATGCCGTGATCAATCGATCAGCTGAGCGGATCGGCAACCACGACGAAGCGACGCAGTGTGATCGCTTCGACGACTTGCTGACCAGGGATCCGGATGAGCTGGATGAGGAGGAATGGGAGTTCGTCATCGGGCATGAATCCGCGTGCGCGGAAAGGCATTCGGCGCGTCAGCTCGAACTCTCGCTCGGGCTCTGCGCCGGTGCGCTCGAACATGGGGACCAGGAGAATGGAGTTCCGTCCATCGAAGCGCTTCACCGGGCGACGATGGAGCGGATCGCCGCTGCGGTCCCTAGAGATCGGCGCCACGTACCTGCCATGTCAGATCCTGGAGATCGTGGCATGCTCGGCGGGCCGGCGTGGCGGGTAGATCCATATCAGGCACGCCTGTCAGCGCTTCCGACCTACCAGAGGCTTGCGTCTGGCGTCTTGAGCTTCGTGCAATTTGGAAGACGCGGTGCCATGAGCGGGTACATGGGCGAAGCGGAGCACCCCTCCCAGTCCACTGCCGATCCGTCAAAAGACTACCTCGGCGTCTTTCGAGCCGGCCAAGAAGCTGACATCCGACTGGGAATTGGCGTCGGGCGCAGCCTCGCTATCTACCACATCAAACCCGACGGGGAGGTGGATCGGCTCCCTTCTCCGACGCCGGCGGACCACGAAGGCGGTTGGGTCCTCTCGGGCGTCGTCGAGGGGCCTGCGGGGCGCCATTGTTTTCTCGTCCTGGAGGACGATGCCGAGGTGATCGCGAAACTCACTATCGGGCATGACAAGATCGTGCCGACGCCAGCTTCGACTACGAGTAAGCGAACCTGGGAATACGATGTCGAGGAAGATTAGTGCGTTATGACAGGAGGGATCCATGCCTATCGATGCGATCGCCTTCGAGCGTGACGAGCAGATGATCTTCGCTGAGACGCAGCGCGACAGCCACTTCGTAGACATGAGCAATCCGCCAGCATTGCAGGTGTCAGCCGATTCGCCCGATCATTTGAAGGAGTCGGAGTCAGCTGAACGGCCGCCCCCCGCTGGCGCCATGTTCGGCGTCCGGCGTGCGTCGCGGGCTCCGCCCACGAGCCCCCGTGCGACCGCAAAACCGGTTGAGTCGATGAAGGCGCTCGACTGGTTCTGGAACGTAGTCAGTGGGAACCCAGCCCTTCAAGAGAGCGTCCGCCGCTCGCGCTTGCTTCTCTTCGGCATCAGCAAACGGCAGACCGATGCGGAAAAGGAGTGGATGATCACGCCATGGGAGCGAATTGACCTTCCGCCGGGCGAATTCCGCGCCGGGGGTCCGTTGGGTTTGAACGCACGTTGCTGCGTGCTCCGACAAGTACTCGGGGCGCCTGGATCGAGGCGTGCCAGATGGCCCAGTTGGCGGCTGCGGGTGCTCGTCATCGTTGTTGACCCCGCCGACATCATTGTCCGGTACGTGGCGGAGTCGCTGGCGCATACGCTCGATGCACAGCGCCTCAATGTGTCGGCTTCGTACTTGACGGTCGAAACTGCTGCCGACGCGAACACATTCAGGGAGCGATCGGGCAGCGCAGGGAGTTCTCCCGTGCGCGGCTACCCAGCTCGTTCCATCCCTAGGCTGCAACTCGAGAAGGAGCTGTTGCGTCGCTACGACGTTGTGCACGTGATCGGCCATGGTGCGGTGGCGCATGACTGCGGGCAAGCAGGGATCCAGCTCGGGCAAGAACAACCCCTCCAAGCGGGCGCTCTGGCGCGGCTGTTGGCGGGTAAGAATTTCCGGCTCGCCGTTTTCAACGTGTGCAACGCGAGCCGCCCTGATGCGGTGGTCGACTTTGGCCGGACATCGATCATGGAAGGCGTATCCGACTTTGTTGTGGCTCCCGCAGAGCCGCAGCATTGCAAGCACGCTGCGACCTTCAACGATGCTCTCTATCAAGCCCTCGCAACGGGCGATTCCATCCCTTCCGCTGTGACCAAGGGCCGCATCGCGATCATGCAGGATCTATCACCCAGGGCGGCGGTGGACTGGTACGTGAAAGTGCTGGCACCGAGCTACTCCGCTGACTCAAGCCTGGCCCGGTCATCGCCGTCATCAACTTCACCGGGGGGAGAAGAGGAACGCATCGGCGGTAGGTCGGGTTGGATGGGACCGCGTTCCGTTGCTTCGACAGAATCCGATGAGGCGGAATGGTGGCTTCCCATCCTTTACACCCGACACACAATCCACGACCGCGCGCTCCACCGCCGGGTTGTTCAGCCACTGCGGTTTTTCGCCAGCCTTTTGTTCGCCGCGTTGTTTCTGGCCGGCGGCTGCGTAGCTGCCAACGACGCCAATGACAGGGCAGTCGTCGTTCCGGCCCGGCATCTTGCGCAGGACGGTGCCATTTGGCTCTCGTTCGACGGGCGATCATTCGGAATCGACGAGCATGAGGTCACGGTCGGCGAATACGAAGAATGCGTCCGGCGCGGCCGCTGCAGACGTCCACCCGCGGCCGCGAGCTTGGAAGATGCGCGCGCGATGGGTATGAACTTCGGCGATCCCGATCGCACATACCATCCCATGAATTATGTCACAGCGGTGGAGGCGGACAGGTACTGCGCGCAAAGACACGGACGACTTCCCAGTTCAGACGAGTTCCGGCTCGCGGCTGGGGGTTCGAGCGGGTTCCTGCCAGGGGCGACCGCGCGCCGTTTCTGTTGGGGCAATTCGCCTGAGCCCAGCTGCAGTGAGGGAATCGGCGCCGTCCACATGAGGAATGCAAAGGGAGGGGGCTGCGGTGATTCAGCCACCGCCGCTGTGACCGATCCGCGATACGAAGGGAGCCGCACGCCGGAGGGCGTTTGGGGGCTTTGCGGCAACGTGTGGGAATGGCTTGCCGATCTCGAAGGGGCCGACCGAAAAAACGCGGGTGGAGGCTACTGGAACGATGAGGTGAACAAGTTCGTAACACACAACACGGAGTCCGATCCCCCTGAGACACGCGATCCCGAGATTGGATTTCGCTGCGCATACGACACGCCTTCAGACATCCGGGCAACGCTCGCCAATCAGCATGGAGACACCGTGCGCAAGGGTCCGTGAGCGAACAGAGCGCCATTGCAGCCGCCCACGATCGGATGGTGCAGGAGTACGACGACCTCGACGACCTGTACTACCCATGGCTCTTTGCGCGGCTGCACGAGTTCATCGCCGCGCATCTACCCGCCGCGCCGAACCCGGCGCGGCGCGCGGTGGATGCAGGGTGCGGCACCGGCTTCCAGTCGTTTCTGCTTGTCCAAGCCGGCTACGATGTCACGGGACTAGATCTCGCTGCTCGGCTCGTCGACGCCGCTCAGGCGAAGTCGCCTCTGTTTTCCGTGCCCCCGCTTTTGTCGCCGCCGTTTTTTCGATCGAGTTTGGGCGATTCCTGGATTGCAGCACACCACCGTCGCCTCGCGAAGCAACTCGACCTTGCGCGAAGTGGACGCAACGTACGGTTGCCCCGCTTCGTCTGCGCCGACCTACGCGACTTCCCGCTCGAACCGGGAACGATCGACGTGATCACATGCTGCGGTTCCGTCGTCAGTTTCCTCGACGAATATGCGCAAGTGATCTATCGCATGGCAAGCAGCCTCCGACTCGGCGGCCGACTCTTCCTTGAGGTGGAGCAAAAACGGAACCTGGATCTCTTTTGGCCCGTGCTCGACCGGTTGTCAGCGGGCGCACTCGGCTACGGTCAGTCGTGGCCGGTGGTGTTAGCGAACCTCGCCGCCCCGCCGGGTCGATCCGTGCGGGTGAGATATCCCTTCGAGCTCCGCGACGGGTCCGAACTAACCTTGCCGATTTGGCTGTTCTCGGTCCGGGAGTTCGAGGAGCTGTTTTGCCGCTGCAATCTGCGGGTCGTAGCCCGTGTCGGCGTCCACCACGTGACGAACCTCGTACCGAGCACTGTGCTCCACAAGCCGGCGCCGCCCCCTGCGCTCCGAGGCGTCTTCAACTTGCTCCGGTGTGCGGACGGCGCGCTCGGCACGCGCTGGCCTTTCTGGCGGCTCGGCTGCAGTGTCGCGTTTTGTCTCGAGAAGCGAGCATGACGCCAAGCGCACCTTTACGTCCGTGCCAAATCCTGAGCACGACCACAGAAGTTGATGGGCCAACCCCTGGTTCGGATCACGCTTCTTGAGGGAAGTGGCCATTTCGCCCCTCAAATACCGTGCATCTTCCGCGAAGCGGAAATGCGACCGCATTTCCGCGCAATTGCGCCTCCGACAAGGCCGTGAATGTTTGTCAAGGCTCGCGCAACGCGACGGCCGAAGGCCGCTTGGCCTTGACAAGCATTCGCGGACTTGGGTACTCGAAGCGCCCTCAAATACCTTGCACGCAGGACCATCAATTATCGTGCGCGGTCTCAATCCTGGGTGGCCAGTAGCGAGCCCCGAGTCCACGCGCGCGCCTTATTCGAGCGTGCATGAGAAATCCGCGTCATGGGAGACCGACTCGAACGGTTAATCCCAAGGAGGTAACAGTCATGCACATTTCATCGAAACGGGTTCGGCTGGCTGGGTTGGGCCTTGGGCCGTCCGCAGAGCTTGTTTTCGCGTGCGCGTTGTACGGCGCGTTGTGCTGCTGGACGTGTGGAGGAACCGAGAGCACGTCAAACGCTCAGGGCAACGTGGGATCTGACGCGAGCGCAGGCTCGGGCGGGGCAGCGGGGACCGTCGGAGGTGCAGGAAGCGGGGGTACTGTTGGCAACGCGGGTTCCATGGTGGGTGCTGCCGGATGCGGCGCAGGGACGGCGAAGTGCTGCGGCGATAGCGATTGCCCTCTCCTCGGTGAAACCAAGGACCTCTGCAAGAAATACGAGTGCAACAGTGGCAATTGCGAAGACTACGGGAGTCAGTGTCCGTCATTGGGCTGCCTGGTGCGTGCCTGCAGCTCCCCCGAGGGCCAGCCTGTGTGTACGCTCCAGAGCTCGCAGGGCACCTGCAGCCCCGGTTGGTGTTGCAACCAAGTGGGGTCAGACCATTACGAGTGCGGGGGATGTCCGCCGCCGCCAACAGATCCGGACGGTGGCGTCGCCGCGTGCCTCAACACCGACCCTTGCGAGTGTACGATCGATTCCTGGGTAAACGGAGCGTGCGTTCACACACCGGCCCCCTCGATTTGTAACGCGGGCATGCCCGGCGCTTCCATGGTGTGTCGGCCGGACCTCGGAACGGGAGACGGTCGTTGTTGCTTCTACCAGGGCCCGGCTTGCCCACCCTTGTGCGGTGCCACCGTCTGGGTTGGTTCTGACAATGTCTGCCACTACACCATGCCCCCTACGTGGTCGGACAACAACGAGTGCACGGACGATTATTGCGTGTGCGACGACTCGACTTGCTCCAAGTCCCACATCGTTCATGCCCCGAATGACGCCTACTGTCTCGGGCATCCTGCGTGCGATGGAAAGTATCACTGCGACGGAAGCGCAGGAAGTGGGTGCGTTAAGGGCCCAGGGGCGTGCGACAGCCTGCCTGGAACCACGTGCAAGTCGCCCTGCGGCGATTGTTTCTACCCGGTGAGTGCGGGCAACAGCTGTCCTGGAGGCGGCCACCCTCTGGATGGTGTGTGCGTTACTTGCTTGTCCCAGGGAGAGTGCCCGCCAGGCCAGACCTGCGATGCGTGTGGTGGCTGCCGTGCGTTCTAGCGTTATCGCCCTTGCTCTCGCGTTGCTCTGGCTCGTGGTCGCTGGGTGGCCCGCTTGCGGCGGGACGGAGTTGCCCAGCGCTTCGGGCAGTGCCGCGCCCTCCCAGGTTGGTCAGGACCGGGATGTCGAAGTCGCGAGCGCAAGCGATCATCCCGATGTTCCCGATGCCCACCCGTCCCTGCATGACGGCCGAGCGCCCGACGCCGTTGACGCGCCGTTTCCGCCCGTGGATGCGGATGCCGAGTCGGAGAACAGCCAAGCGCAGGACGTGCTCGATTCCAAGCCTTGTTTGTCGAGCGGAGAGTGCGACGACGGCTTGTTCTGCACCGGACAAGAAGAGTGCATCGGGGGCGTCTGCGGGCCGGGCACCGATCCATGCGAGCCAATTGGCTGCCTTTCTCCCATTTGCCAGGAGCTGCCCTTACCGTCCTGCAAATTCCGCTACGCCGATGACACGACATGCGATGATCACAACGCATGCAACGGCGTCGAGACATGCGACGGAGCCACAAAGCAGTGCATCTCGGCGCAGCCGCTGGCGTGTACCCCACAACAAGTTTGCCACCCGACCTGCGGGTGCATGCAAGCCTGCATTGGCGGTGTGTGCCCGAACAGCACCGATAAGTGTGTCGCCGGGGTGTGCAGGCAGTGCGTGAGCCCGTCCGATTGCCCGCCGGCAACACCCATCTGCAGCAATTGCGGCGTGTGCACCTCGTAACTGCGTTCGCCACGCACCAGTCATCCGCGAATTGGCACCCGGTTGCACACCGGCGTGAAGAACACGACCTCCGTCCCTCCTCGAAGTCGCCTCGTTTCGTCGCTTGGCGTACGATCTCTGGCTCTCCCACAGGGACCGACGCGGCCGGCGGCGCAGTCCTGCATGAACTCGCTATGTCGGGAGCCCAACCTCCCCATCTCTGCGAATCCACCACCCGCCCCGTTCCACAGTACCCCTCGCGGTAACTTGAACAGGTAAGCCGCCGCCTATGGCGGTGGACTCCCCGAGGCTCTGCCGTCCCGTCGTGCGCACGTGTCGCCGTTGGAAGTGCGCGTGGCACGAAGCGTTCACGTGGGCCTCGACGTGGCAGGGTGCCGTCGAAATCCCGCCCGCACTGCCCGTGGCTGGAGTTGTGGGTTTGGACGGGGATCTGAGCGCAGGACGTCCACAATCGCGACCAACGCCTCTCCGACGGCCCCCTCGGGGGGGGCCTTCCTCAAGCCACCCGCTATGCGGGTGGTACCTGACTCAGGCTGATCGCAGGCTTGCTTGCAAGCTCATCCCGGTCGCGCTTGGTGATCCGAGACTGGCCTCTCCCAGTTCTTTAAGGCAGACCAGTTTCCTGGATGTACGTCTTGGCCCAGCCGATGCGGTTCCTGGACCTTGACTGTTGCCCGCTCTGCAACGACTCGGCGGTCTCCGCGGGCGTCAGCTTGTATTCCTTCACCAGCGCATCGTCTCGTCGCCTCGACCGCCCCGGTGCATGGGCAAAACGTGTTGAGCACAGAGCGGGGCGATCCGAGGTTGAGCAGGGGCGGGTGACGTCCGGTTCTCACCAAGCGTTCACGGATCGCTGCCCACAGCGCTCACCCATCGGGGCACTGGCGACGTGGATGTCGGAATTCCTCTGGGATACATGGAGCGCGCAATCACATGGGCCATGCCGTACTGTGGAACCCTTGGGAAATCCGGCGAATGAAGGTACTCTGGAGGGGCAGGTTCGCGATTTCACCAAGAGCGCACAGGTGCCACATGACGTCCGTGTCACCGATCGCGCACCGCAAACTCCGCTCGCGATGAACCCCCCGGGGGATCTCCTCAGCGTTCGCGAGACCGACAGCGAGGATTCGGTGGGAAAAGGACCGCTCTGGACGAAGGGGCGACAACTCGGCGGAAATTCACTTCGCTGCGTCACGAGTAGGTAACGCTTCCGCCGCCGAGAGCGGCCGGTATCGAGAGTGCGAAGCCACCCGATACCGATTCCACGCATCGGAGCGCCAACCGGACCCACAGTGTACGCGCGGCAGTTGACTCGGGGCTTGTGGCGCGCTATCTTTCAGAGAAGAACGAGGTCGAAAGGTGGACAGTACGATCGAAAACGCTTCAGCAACGGAGCAGACTGCCCAGACGCTCGGGCACGCAGACCCTAGTCCAAGCGAGGCAGTCGGCGGTCTGGAGTCGCGTGCGGTCGAACTCCTTCGTCAACGACTGCTCTCCTACCGGTCTCGCAGCAAGTCGCGCGCTGGAGGCGTTCCGGAATTCACGGTCATGGAGCCCAATTTTCGGACTGGCTGCCTGATTCGCCCATCAACCTGAGGCCATTATGTTGACACGCCGCGTGAGCTTGGCGGTTTTTTGACGTTGTGTTCCGGTGTGGCCGGAAGTCCACGACACCGTTCCGCTGCGGCGGCGCAACTTTTCGCTGTGAACCCCACGAGGGTTGGAGTCACAAAGTGTTGACCGAACCTGCTCGCGCAGGACCTGTGGAAGTCACCTGGGAGATCACCCGGGACTGCAACTTGAACTGTGGTCCTTGCTACTCGAACTGTTCAAGAGACCGCTCATTGCTGGGCTTTGACCTGGAGGAGGCTCGACGCCTGCTACGGCAATTCGTTGAGTCAAAGACCGTTTTTCTCTTCCTTGACGGCGGCGAACCGCTGTCATTCCCGGGTATTGTTCCGTTGCTCGAGGAGGCGGCTAACGATTTGTGCGTGTTCCTGTCCACCAACGGCACGCTTGTCTCGGACGAAATGGCGGCGGTGCTCGCGCGGACCGTGGGCGCCACATTCGTCACTCTACAAGGTCACACCCGTAGTCTCCACGAATCCACGACCTCCACACGAGGTAGTTTCGATGCCACCGTGGAAGGAATCAAACGTTTGGCTGCACGTGGTGTTTGGACGTCGACCGTGCTTCGCCTGACAAACGAGGCGCTCCCTTTTCTAGGTGACTACGTACGGTTCGCTGAAGATCTTGGCGTCTCGAAAGTTACCCTGCTCCACCCCTATGATGTTGGGGCCGCGAGAGATCACTATGCTGATCGCGCGCCCTCAATCGAGAGGACGAGAGAGGCGATTGCGAAGTTGCTTGAGAGCAAGCCGACCGCGATTCCTATCGGGCATCCGTACTATCCACACTGTCATGACTGCTGCACGCAGTTTTGTACGGTCCTGTGGAACGGAGACGTTACGACCTGCACCTACTTGAGAGAACGGTTCCTGTTCGGAAACGTGCGCGAACGGAAGCTTGTTGATATCTGGCTGTCAAACGAGTTCAGCGCGTTTCGGAATCACGAGCGCCGCGGAAAATGCCGCAGTTGTCCCGATTTCTCTAACTGCGGAGGGGGATGTCGAGCCATCGCGGCGCAGCACGGGCTGAGCCCGTTCGACTCCGACCCTACGTGCTGGCGCGAACAGGCTAACATGGAACTCGGCACCCCATGCAATCTCGATCGAGCGCCATTGTTGGCGCCGACCACACGTCTCCGACGCGTCACACCGGCGACATTGCGTCATGTTGAGGAGTGGGATCGAACATTTGTCTATCTCCCCATGAGTCGTCGAGTGGCAACGATGAATGAGTTGGGGTTAATAATATGGGAAGCCATCGATGGCACAATCCGATTGACGGACGTTGCGCACGTCGCCGTCGAAGCAATGGCGGACTCTGACGAAGCCGCCCTAAGGCTGGAGGAAAGCGTGTATCGATTTGGGGCGGATTTGGTGACCGGAGGATTCGCGGAAGTATGCCTGTGACTGGGCAGCAGCGACGTCAGGTCGCTTTGTTCGTTTGTTCCATCGCTTCAGATTCCCGCAGGAACGCGGACCTGAACATCAGGATTGAGGCATAAAGTATCACCGCCACAATCACCCACTTCAACACTGTAAGCGGAAGTGACTTGACGACATATGCTGCGAGCAGAACGCCCACCACGCCCGGTACCGATAGGCCAAGAGAAGCCTTCAGGTCGTACGAGCCTTGCTTCACGAACTTGAGCCCGGCCCAAGGCATTAGCATCGCTGCAGAGCCCATCATTACAGGGAAGGCCACCCGGGGGTCCATACCCAAGGCAAAAACCAACGCCATGCAAGGCGCGTAGAAGCCGATACCGATGGTTTGGAGAGCGCCGAAAACAACGCTCATCGCAACGGCGATAACGAGTTTCCAGCCCGATAGGCCCACGGCACTTCCACCAGCAGGGAAGAGCTTCAAGAGGCCAGCAAACATCGCGAAAGCCAGTATCAGAAGTGCTAGACCTAGGCCTAGCCGGATTCTCCCAACAGGCATTTTCGCCACCACACCCGCGCCCGCGACAGCGCCAAGCGTCGCGGCCAGCATCATCGACACGAGCGTGGCAGGATCAACATCGACAATCGCAATGAAGATTAGTGCCTGGGCGACCACCGGTAAGCAATGCCCTACGTTCAGTGTCCCCGGGATGTAGCGGTCGTCCACGAGCTTTGTGAACTTGTAAAAGGAGGTAGTTGGGGCGAAGCTTCCGATGCCGAGAGTATCGAAGAAGTTGAGCACGAATCCGACACTTGCTAGGGGCAACCACGATTTCCTCGAGATGCCTGCGAGCTTTGCATATACGTCCTTGAAGAAGTACACTGCGAACACGAGTGCGGAGAGGCTCAAAACTGCCAGCAAGAAGTACTTCATGTTTCACGCGCCTTTCTGGCCAATGTCCGCTTGCGAGGAAACAGCACATTCCATAGCAAGCGACTTTCGGGTCTGTTCGAGAGCCACGCTGACAGGGCACTGTTGGCCGCTCTAGTCACGATTTCTTGGATAGGGGCACAGGCGTTAATAAACCCGTTAACGGTGAATACGTCTCGCACAAAAGATTCGTCTAGCGCATCTGCTTGTTGCTTGTAGTGGACTTGGATGTCTCTCCAATTCTCATCTGACCGCATTCCAAAAGCATCGCGGAATTCCGCGCTTGCGTTGGCATCTCCTTCACCTCTTGTCGCTCGATTGATGGGAGGACGCGTTGTGAGCCAACCCAAAACGACCTGCTCGTAGGCGGCCTCCAGCACATCATCCCAAGACCGTTCGGGGCCAACGCTCTGTTTTGCGAGGAACCCGGACAGACCCGGAGGCGAAGGTGAGTCACTTCGCGATGCCCCACCTTCGTCAGGGTGGAGGGTCCACTTCCAACGTGTTTTCAAGAAGCCTTCCACCTCCTTATGCCACTTATCGGAGGATTCGCCCTCGCAAGGCTTCTCATCGTTGAGCTGATCGAGTTCCTTGACAACCGCCTCGCCAATGTGGAACACCAAACATGACTTCTCCAGATGCGTGAGGAGTTGCTGGTCGTCCGCTGACTTGCATTCTTGTTGCGCGTCGGTGAACGTCGAGAGGTGAACGGATGGGCGCCATGGAACGCCCAAGGCGATGAACCCAGCTGGGCAGCGCGCGACGGAGAATTGTCTCGCCCCAAGGGAGTACTGCTCTCTCGGATTCATCCTTAGCGTGTCGAGACGTTGGACTGCGAGCCAACTCATGTCCCGGTCGTACTTCGCACAAGCAGGCGGACAGCCGTCAGAGTAGAGAAACCGACAAACCGGTGAAGTGATGCCAATAGTCGTTTCAAGAAGGTGCTGGCCGGACGTGTCGGTGATGGTGAGGCTGCGTCCGAACCAGTATCGCAACACCGTGCGGAGTAAGTCCCAGATCGGCTCCGTAGATTGGTCATTCACGAAGCCAGTCGCATCGAACGAAGGTGTACGGGTCAAGCGGAAGAGGGAAACGCGACCCATCTTCCTTATGTCTAGACGGTACTGGCTTCGGGACCCAGCCAGCGTTCTCTTGAGGTCGGAAAGCGCCACCCTCATGGCGTCTTTGCTAGGCTCGTTTTGGAATACCGTGGCTCCTTGCAGATGCAACAATATCTCAGCGTAGGTACTCCAAGCTCCCTCCCCCGCGGTCGCTCGGACGAGGGTAAGGAAGATGGCGGCCTTCACGCTCGGTGTTTGAGAGCCGAGCGCCCTTTCGAGATCCAGTTCGTAGCCCACTGCGAGCTTGCCAAAAGCATCCCCATCGAGCTGTCCGGTACCACCTCTCATCTTGCGCTCCGCGTCGTTCGCCAGTTGTCCATATACGTTCGATTCGCAGCTTTCGCAAGGTTTCATGTTTGCCGTCGTCGGGTAGAGAGGGTCGCGTGTACCGCTGGTGAGAACGGTCTTTCGTTATGTCCGTGCTGTAGACGCGCTCGCAGCCCTCGTGGTATGGTATTGTCGGTTCGTTGTGCACCGTCGCGCAGGAGGTTCGAAAGGACGTTTGCGCGACGGGGCCCAGGGCAACCCTTTCCCGAAGCGTTCTGACCGGGGACTTCTGGCGGTTTGGCGCTGCGGGTGGGGGTGATTGTGCGGATGGGCTTTTCGTGAGGCTCGTTGGCGCCCGCCCTGGTGCTCACTTCTTCTCCGTACGCGACGATTCGCGTGCGGATTTTTCTACACGGCCGCAAAACCCCGTGCTGTCAGGCCGGGGATGACGAGCCCCCGTCGTCATTCCAGCTAAAACTGGAATCAAGAAAAAAAAACTCCGGCAAATCCCGCCGACGACATCGCCTCCGCGGGGATGACATGAGGGAGTCGTCCAGAACGACGAACGGGCGAAACCCGTATCAAGAAAAGGAAACCCCGGCCGTGAGGCGGGGAGGATCCACAGGAATAGACCTGAGCCAAGCTTCCTTGCGGCGTGCGGCGGACTTGGGCAGCAACAGCGAACACGTCGGCGGTGGTGATGAGACCGAGTTTGTTGGTGAACAGCTGCGGCGGGGATGCGGGAGCGCGGGCGTTCTACCAACGCACGGCCATGAGCGCCAAAGCGAGCGTCAAGGCTCCGGCCTTGATTGCGGCGTCGATCAGGGGCTCGAGCTTGCGATCGACTTCGCGATCGACTTCGCGGCGAACCTCGCCGTGAAGCGCTCCGCGAAGACTTCGCGCCAGGCCGCAGATCGCTTCGCGCAGCGTGCCAAGCTTGACGAGTTCGTCGTCAGGCAAGACTTCGACGAGATCGTCGTCGGACAGCGTGATGACTTCGTCGGTGTTCGCATGGGTCGATCCTCGTGATGGCGGGGGCGGTTTCTGATGCTTCATTGCCGATCTCCTGGTTTTCGAGCGTTTCGTGCGGCTCAAAGCAACCTTGACATGTCATTCGCCCACACGCAACAACGCGAAAGCTTCCCGTAGTCAATTTTGCTTTCGGATCACTATGCGTTGGCCAATGCCGTGAATGACAAACCCGATTGCAGCGCTGATAGTTAGCAAGTAGGCGTATTCGTTGTTGTTTTATTCGCAGGCGATCGCAGCGGCAACGGCACCTCCGACCTTGGCGGCACTCGCAAGGCGGCTCAACGAAGAACGAAGCAACTGCCTTGACAATGAAGCAAGACTGTGTCTAGCCCGCGTGCTGTCCACTGGAGCCAATGGCGCCGCGCCGACGGGGCTCTCCTAACATGCCGCGCCTTCGAAGGCCCCCTGAAGAGCCGAGGATTGCGATAGCGCCGGCCGCATCTGTCCGTTGGGACTCGGCGAGCAAATTCCGGAGCAACTACTTGAGGAAGTCGTGGACTCTCTCCGCGCGTTCTCACGAGAGATCGAACGTGCGGACGCAGGCCGTACGGATATCAAAGGAATCCTTGCAGACTGCGACTCATCCCGCGGGCCGATTGGACCCAGACCGAAAGGGCTGCCGACTTCCCTGGATTTGCTGAACTCACAACCCGATGGGAACGTGGTCGCTCGCGACCCCGAGGGCTGATGCTCACGGCATGAACGCATCAATGGCGCAAAGGGGCGGCATCGAGCCCGGCAAGCCGGTGCAGTTCCCGCGCGGGAACGTCCTCCTTCCGGGCAATGGCGAGTGGGCGGGATCCCGTAGTCCTGCTGAAGCGGGTCAGTGGACCTGCTGCCTGCTTCGACCAGCGGGGTCGATGTCCTTGGTGTCGTCATCGACACCCTCCTTCTTCGATTGCGCGTGCCCTGCTCCACCGGTGGTTCGCCGCCGGACGAAGCTGGAGCGCGGGGGCCGATACCCACGCGATCCAGATTGAGCTGGACACGCGGATGTGCGCCAGCTCACCGTGCCGCCCCATCGCGCAGCCGATCGCGGATCACGCCGAGACGGCCACGCGCAACTTGGAAACGATCGTGTCAAGTCTCGGGCCGTCGAGAGTCACCTTGAGATCCTCCGCAATCGCGAACGCCTCGGGTGCGAGCACGTCGACCTTCGTGCCCCGGCAGCACCAATCATTTCCCGACCCGCCCCCGATGCTTGCGTGATCGCCTGTGGCTTCCGCATAGGTCCGCATGCCTTCGTCCGCGCTCGACAGAATGAGTTTCATGAGCAAGAGCGGCATCTCCGGTCCGCCGAGGTGGTCCAACACGTGGTCCACGATGTGCCGGAAGTTTCTGGCCGCGAGCTGCACCAAGTTCGATGGCCCATGCATGCGAGCAAGTGTACCCATCACGGCCACCACAGCCGGGGATATCGACAAAAGGGCAGGTCGATGCGCAGGTCGGTCGCGTGCGACATGTCAGACCACTGAACTTGCGCCTCAACGGATGTGCGCCCGGCATGCCCGCACGGTCGCGGTTGTGCGTCTTGCTGCCGCCGGCCCAACGGTGAACAGAAGTCGCGTCACCAGCGCGCCATCTGCCCCGGACCGCGCGTTGATCTTGTTACCCATCCGTTACCCACGCGAAGCGACCAGAGGGGTCCAAAGCGGTCCGCAGAGTGCCGTCGTCGCTGACGAGCGCCATCGAGTCCTCCCGCGGAAGTACGCGCCGTGGCGCATGAATGTCTGGGAGGAGCATCGAGGCGTTCTTCGCACGCCGACGATTTGGCTCTGCTTGCGCGCTCATCAACGAATCAACAGAAAAACAAGCGCGATCTCTTCGAGGCCAGGACCGGATTCGAACCGGCGTTTGACGGTTTTGCAAAACACGCAACGCGACCGATCGCGCCCTGCTCTAACCGGGCGAATTCCCACCAGGATTTGCCTTCTGCCTCTTCGTCGATCCACGGCGTTTTCGGCCTGTTACCCGCCGGTTACCCGCGAACCGCTTGATCGCTTCCGTCAGGTCCCCGTCAGCGGCGTGGGCGTAACGTTGCGTCGTGGACAGGTCCGCGTGCCCGGCCAGCGCTTGCACGGTCGGCGCAGAGGCACCGGATCGGAAGAGCGCCGTCACGAAGTAGTGGCGCAGATCATGGAACCGCCACTCACGCACGTTCGCCCGTCGGCAGGCGCGCAGGAACGCCATCAGCAGGGCCGACTCCGTCCACGTCCTGCCCTTCGAGTTCACCGTGACGAGCTTCGCCCGATCGGACTGGCAGGACTTGGACAGCTCTTCCCGGAGCTCCGGAACGAGCGGGATCATTCGCTCGTGGCCTGACTTCGGCGTCGAGATCACGCCGCGGCAGATGGTCTGCCGCACCACGAGCCGGCCCGCCGGCAAGTCGACATCGGAACGCCGCAGCCCGCGGACCTCTCCGCCCCGAAGACCAGCGAATGCCGCAAGCATGAACGCAGGTCGATGGACCTGGCTCGCCGCTCCGAGAATACGACGCACCTCATCGTCTGATGGGGCGCTCGCCACCTTTGACCCGACCTTGGGCATCCGTGGGAACTTGGGAGCTTCGTCGAGGATGCCTGCCTCGACAGCGAAGCGACAGAGGACCGATCGGATCGCGGTCTGCACGTTGCGACGCGTGGAAGCGGTGAGCCCTTTCTCCACGAGCTTCACGTCCAACTGTCGGATGACGTTGGCATCGATCGAGCCGACGTGCAGCTTCGAGAGGGATCGCAACGCTTCGCCGCTGAGCAGCACGGAGTAGCCCGTGCGTGTCGACGGCTTGAGACGACTCGGAGCGAACTCCTTCAAGTATCGATCAACCACGTCCTTGAAGCAGGGCGATGGCTTGCTCGATGCCTCCACCGCAGGTGTCACCGCTTGGTTCGTTGCGTCGATGACTGCGGTGGGAGATCCCTTGACGGCGAGAGCCGCCAACCGGCGACGATCTTCTGCTCGGGCCGCCGCCATCGTTTGAACTTCGGCATCCCGGCGATATCGCCCGGGTGAACCATCCGGGGTCGCATATCGAATATCAATGACCAACCGCCGCTCGCCGCGGCGCTTCACTGTTTGCACTGCCATGGCTGAAGCTGAACTCCTTCTGCCACGACGCGTGCTTCCGCATTCGAGCGTCTAGCACGACCGCCGGGCGCACGCACGGTCGTGCGGCGTCAACCTGTCTTCGCGGTTGGTTCGGTCCATCCGGGGTCGAGCCACACCCGCCAGAGCCTTCCGAACTTGCGCGCCCGGATGCCGTCGACGTGAGCCTGCATCCCGCCGCCGATCGCGCGAACGACGTTGCGTTCGATGGCGCGCCGCAGCGTGAGCACTGGGATGCCGAGGATCGCAGCGGCCTCGTCGACGCTCATCCAATGGAGACGGTCGGTCGGGCGCTCGCTTGCTCTCGCGGTGCCGGGCTTTCCCGTGCGCTGGCGTCCTTCCATACTCTCATCATGCAGGGCGATGGTCTTCCGTTACGGTTGCGCGCGTCGCTCTAACCTCCCCGACGAATCCTCTTGCCTGTGTAGTGCTCATCGTATAGATACGGCACTACACATGCCGTTCGTTCGTCGCAAGCGTGGTCAGGTCCTTGTCGTGCGCAGCGTACGCGATCCGACGACCTCGGCCGTGCGCCAGGAAGTACTGCACCGTTTCGCCTCGCTTCCCGAGCTCTTGGCTGCACTTCGGGCGGATGGATGGCGTCAGCTCAAGCAAGCCATGAAGTGGAAGTACCCGGGCATGCCTTGCGATTGGGAGCGACTGCGCGAGGATCTCGCCGGGCAGGCAACGCAGTGGACAACGGACGCCACGGGGAGTGCAGTTCGCAGGAAGGTGAAGACCACGCGGCTCGCCCGCGAACTGAACCAGACGCTGTCTCGGTTGTCACCCGCGAGACTGCACGACGCCGAGATCGTCTCCGAGAACCGCACAGCGCTCGCCGAGTTGCGCGAGACCATCGACCGCCTGCTCCTGCCCAGGCAGCAACATGAAACGATGCCCATCGACTCGACAGAAAAGGAGGATGACGCCGTGCAACAGGAACTGTCCGAGGTTAAGGCCAAGGCTGACCACATCTTCGACCAAGGGATGGAGCATTGGTGGCACGGAGATCGGACGCGCGCATGCGGCTTCTTCCGTCGCGCGCTCAAGATTGATCCCGACCATGCCGACGCCCACAACCACCTCGGGATTCGGATGTTGGATCGCGAAAAATTCGCCGACGCGGAGACGCACTTCCTCGCTGCGGTCGAAGGCGGCGAGCGCGGGCTCGTTCGCGAGGACGGCCTCATCGAATGGGGTTGCATGGAGAACCGTCCGTATCTCAGGGGGCTCGCCAACCTCGCCATCGTCTACCGCGACACGGAGCGCTGGGGCGAAGCGCTTGAGACACACCTGCGCATCCTCAAGCTGAACCCCAACGACAACCAGGGCGTACGATGGCTGGTCGGGGAGGAACACCACCGGCTCGGGGACCTTGATCGCGCCATCACCGCGTACCAAAAAGCCTCCGAAGAGCCGGGTTGTTGTTTCGGGCTGGCCCTTGCGCTCTTCGAGGCCGGTCGGTCGAGCGAGAGAGTGGGAACCGCCTTGCTCGCCGGCTTTGCCGCAAACCGATACGTCGCGCCGATGCTGCTGGGCGAACTCTGGGAGCGACTGGACGGTTTCCACGCGACCAACATGGCTGAACCAGAGTGGGCTGCCGATCAAGTGCGGGGCTTGCACGTGCTATGGCAACGTGTTCCCAAGAGCGCCGATGTGTTGCGTTTCTGGTGGAAGGCCGCACCGGTTCGCAATTGGCGCGCCAAGCTCGACGAGATCATCGAGAACCTCGGCCGAGTCCCGATTTCCGACAAGCGAAACGTGATCGTCTCGAGCGGCATCGCCCTCCGATCCGATGCGGTGATCGAGGAGATGGTGGCCGAGGTGCTCTCGCTTTCGTAGGAGCAGGGCTCGCGGACCATCACACAAGAATCCGAATCCTCACGCGCAGCCGGGCAGCGTCACCCGAAATCGCGTTCCGCTTCCGAGTGCCGACTCGAACGCGATCGTTCCGCCCATTTCAGTGACGATTCGCCGGCACAAGTGCAGTCCGATCCCCATGCCGCCGCTGTCAGGGCTGCCGCTGAAGTACGGATCGAAGACGCGCTCCGCGACCTCGGCTGGGATGCCCACGCCGGTGTCATGAACCTCGAAGCATGCGTTGCCATCGGTCGCTGTCGCGATGACCGTGATCGTGTCCGTTTCAGGAGTTCCCTCCGGGAGCGCATCCAAAGCGTTGTGCAAGAGGTTGAGGAACACGCACGTCAGCTCGTGCTTGTGGCCTCGCACGAGCGGTGTCGGGAGGAGGTTCTGCGCGAGCACGGCTCGCCCCGCGATGCGAAGCTCGGCGAAGCGGATCGCGGCGCGGAGAGCATCGACCGGGTCGAATGGCGTGGGTTCGCCTTGGCGAGGCTGTCCGAGCGGTTGGAGGCTGAGCAGAATGTCGGTGATGTGTCGGATGCCCATGCGGGCGTCCCGCAAAGTCGCCCCAATGTCGATCGCGGCCTTTGCGGGTGCGCCGTTCCGGTCGCATGTTTCCCGCTCGACCAGGGCGAGGGCCATGTCAACCCATCCGATCACGTTGCCGATCTCATGGATCGCAACAACCGCCATGCTGGTGACAGCGTCCGTTCCGGCGCCCTGATCCTCAAGAGGGGAGCCGACCGGCAGACCCGCCTTGCGACCCCCGTTGGCGCTGATGAAGGACTGCGGCGCGGCCGGAGGCGGTGCGCTCCCCTCAGGCGAATCCGCTTCCCATGTGCCCGACGACAGACTCGCTCTTGCGTCATCTGCGCCAGCGGTCTTGAGTTCGTCTTCGCATCCCATGCATGTCCTCCGGGCCAACGCATCTTCCCCATGAGCACGGCCAAGGAACAACCAGCTTGCCGGCACGTTCGCGCGAAGTCCTCCGCGTGGTCAAGCAACATCTCGGCGCCACACGTCTTCGGTGGGCGTCTGGCCAGGTCGGCGGCTTCGCTGGATGCCTCATCACGCTCGCCGGACTTCAATATGTTGCCGTCAGGCCGCCTCCACTCCATGCGCATGCCACGCGCGGCCGTCATGCTCGCTGGCATGCTCGATCAAATCCTCTGCAGTCCTGGGCTGACCGTTGCGTTTCAACCCATCGTGGACATCTCCGCCGGGCGTGCCGTGGCGTTCGAGGTGCTAGGCCGCGCTCCGGCGAATCTGCCGAGCGTGGCGGGTTACGCACCGCCTCGCCCCGACGAGCTCGTGGAGATGGCCTGGAAGCGCGGCCGGCTCGTCGAACTCGAGCAGGCATGGCGTTCGATCGCCATCGACCTCATTGCGCGCCATCCGCGCCGCGCCGACGTGATCTTCTTCTTCAACCTCGACACGCGCGTGATCGAGGATCCCTGCCACCTTCCTGGCTTCACCCTCCGGGCGTTGCAGCGCGCGGGACTCTCGCCGGAGAACATCGTGCTTGAGCTGTCCGAGCGCGACCCCGAACTCGGCGGGGATCGCGTCGAACGAGCCGCCGCGCACTACCGGTCCCAGGGCTTCCGCATCGCTCTCGATGACTGGGGCGCTGGTTTCTCCACGCTGGCGGCCATCGTGCGCTGCAGGCCCGAGTTCCTCAAGGTCGATCGTTCGCTTGTCAACGGAATCTCGGACGACACTTTGCGGCGCGACATCCTCCGGGCCGTGGTCATGTTCTGCAGCTGCCAAGGGATTCACCTCATCGCCGAAGGCGTCGAGCGCGGATCTGACCTGGCCACGCTCCTAGACAACGGTGTGTCGCTCGCGCAGGGCTACCTGCTGGGCAGGCCTGCGGCGGAGCCGACCCCGCCTGCGTTGCACGTGACGGCGGTCGTAGAGTGGCTGGCGTCTCGCGTGCGGCGTCCTCTTCATTCTTCCTCACCGGATCCAAATGTCGAAGCCCTGTCGCGGAGAAGGATTGACCCGCTCGCGCCCAGCTTGTTGCTCTCGGCATCCTGAGCCGCGCCGAACCGGCCATCACGTGCGATGGTCGGACTGGAGTTCGTGGCAGGACCGCGAAGCTCACGCGCGAATTCAAACGCTTCGCTGCCGCGCGTCAGCCAAGCTCCCCAGGCGCGGGAGGCGGCACGTGTGCTCGATGCGCTCGTGAGGTAACCTCGACAGGCGTGGGAGCGCTTGCCCCGGGATGTCCATCACAGCCAACATGACCTTCGCGAAGAACTGCCCGCGCTGCGGCGGCATGAGTTGCACGCGCATCGCCAGGACATGGTGGATGCATCTCGTTCCGCGCAGCAAGGCGTACTCGTGCGACGATTGCCTGACGGAATTCCTCTTCATTGCGACCGCGGCGACCCAATCCCAGCATCCTCCTCCTGATGATGAGCAAACGCGGTCACGACATTGAGCGGCGGAGGCAGCTCGGGCGCGACCTGCCGGCGACGGCACCGCACGGCGCGTGACCCACACGAAGGCGGTTCTCCCTGTCGCGCCCGACTGTGCTAGGGCAGGATGACTCCGTGGGCATCTACTCCCGGCATCGAAGACGGTCTCCCAAGCTCGAAGCCGGCCTCGACATCAGGGCGGCCCTGGATGCGCTGGGCGCTGAAGAGCTGCGGTCGTTCGTGATCGAAGCCCTCGGCGGGCTGGATGAAGGACTCCGCGGTCAACTTCAGGATGCGCTCTTGCGTCGAGCCTCGGCGGCAAACGTCGGTTGGCGTCCCGCGGCACCCGCGAAGGGAATCGTCGACGAGGTTGGGAACTTCGTGGTGGCCGCCCGACGAGCCGGGGCTGCCGACCCGAGCCAGGTCGACGACTACTTGCGACAAGGCGTCAAGGCATCGCTTGCCGGAGACCATGAAAGCGCAAGCGCCATCTTCGAGTCCTTGCTCGCTCCGATCGCCGACGCCGAGTTCGACCTCGGGCAGCACGAGACGGTGGATGAGGTACTGTCCGTCGATCTGAACGATTGCGTTGCGCGGTATCTGGCCGCCGTCTACGTGACCACTCCACTCGCCGCGCGGGCTGATCGAGTGTTCGAGGCGCTCGGGAGCAGGGAAGGTCTCGCTTACGTCCGAGAGCCGCTCCTTGCGATCGAGGGCGTGCTCGGCGGCGACATCCCCGACATCGAGCAGTTCCTGCCGCTTTGGATAGCGAGTCTCGAGCGTGGCAGGAAACCCGCCTCCGAATGGGAAACAGATCAAGATCGCTGGCTGCGTGAGGCCGTCGCGCGCAAGGACGGCATCGTTGGGCTCGAGCGCATCGCGCGGACGACGAAGCAACCCCAAGCGGTTCGCGCGTGGTGCGATGTCGTCGTCGCGGCGGGCGACTGGTCCAAGTCCCTTGCCGCGTACGCGGTCGCCGCCGAACTCGTTCCGTCCCCGACCTGGCGCGGGGACTTCCTCGATGGTGCGGCACTCGCCGCCGAAGTGCTCAAGCGCAAGGACGCCGCCAAGCGGCTTGAGGTCGCTTGGCTCGGGGCGCCGTCCCTCGGCCGCATGTTGCGCTGGCTGCTGGCAGAGGAGCCATCTGCCGCGACCGTCAAGAGGCGGGCGGCCACAGCGCTCCAGGCGAGTTCGACCAAGTCGGCGCGGCTCCTCGGACTCCTGCATGTCCTCGTCCACGACATCCCCGCTGCCGCCGCGCTCCTGAAGAAGGCACCGGGCCTTGGCTGGTCAAGCGGCGATCATCCGGGCCACCTGTTGTTTCCCGTCTTCGCGTGGATGCTCGGAGAGCCACCTTCGGGCTCCGTGCGCGCGGGTATCGTCGAAGTGCTGAATCGTCCCGTGGCCTCGGAGCCTGACCGGGGGGTGCCTGCCCGCGACGATGGCGATGGCGCGACGACAAGCACTCCACATCTTGCAAGGTACGCGGTCCTTGAGGCGCTGCGGCGCGCCCAGGTGATCGAGAACCTCACCGCCGCGGATCAGGGCATGGTGCTGGCTGCCATGAAGGCCGCCGCGGAGAAGCGAACGGACGGCGTGCTCGGCGAAAAGCGGCGTCGCCACTATGACCACGCGGCGCAGCTCATCGCGTGCTGCGTTGAGAGCGAAGGTCAAGTCGACGGCACCGGCTGCTCCGCATGGGCCGAGGACATCCGCGCGCGAACCTCCCACTTCCCTGCGTTCCAGCAGGCGCTGCGCAAGGCACTGGCGCAGGTGCGTCGCGCTCCGGAATAGGAGCAAGGATGACGGAGCAAGCCGCCCCGCCCACCGTCATCCAGTCATCGCCTTCGTTGCGCCGTTGCACCTCCTTCTGGCCGGATCTTGCCGGCCACCATCGTCAAGAGCCCGCCTTCCCTCGGCGGGTTTCTTCGTCATGCGTTGGAAGCACCCGCTGCCCCGCGGGTGGCGAGGTATCCGATCCGTTGACCGGGTGCTGCCGCGAGCACCCGGACGTCGCAGTCGGCGAGTCTGCCTGCGGACAGCATGGCCTTGAGCACGCTCTCCAGGCTGTGTGCTTGGGTGCTCGCGTCTCCTTGCGAACCAGCATCTGCCTTCTTGATCAGCACGACGCACACGGTCTCGGTCTTGCCGCGCGCTTCGCGTTCGTAGGTGCCGAGCCGCGCGATCTCGATCATGTCGCTCGGTCCCAGCACGGTCGCTGCGCCTTCGAGGAAATGCAGAAAACCTTCCGCCTGCGATGACTCGCCGAGGGATGCCAGTACCAGTATCGACATGGTAGTCCTCCGTCTCATGGATGCAGGCGACAAGCACACGTCGCTCATCGACGGGCCATGCGCGCGCCCACAACCACAACATGCGCCGATGACGGGAAGCGTTACGCACTCACGGTCGCAGTGGATGGCACCTCGTGAGATGACACCCCGAGCAGGCGGAGCAAATAAGAACGCGCGCGAAGGCGCAGGATCGGGGAATGAGGAGGGTGGAACCTGCGAGGCTGCTTCGCGCGCGGATGCGATCCTCACCTTTCCGGACCGATCGCGGCAAGCTCAAAAGCGCGACGACGGGAGTCCTTCACAAAGTCATTCGCCATCCAGCCGCTTGCCTCCCGACACCATCGCGTCAAAGCGATCCGCTGGAACCGGCGGACTGAAGAGATACCCTTGCATCTCCTCGGAGCTGTGAGACCTGAGGAATCGGAGTTGCTCCCTGGTCTCCACGCCTTCGGCGATCACGCCCACCCCAAGGCTGTGGGCCAGCACGACGATCGTCGTGGAGGAGAGCGCGATTCCGACGCTTGCGGTCACGACGATCTCGTCGTCGCCCATCGCGACCGGGCGGCGGACCGACGCAAGCACCCGATCGGCCACGCCTCGTCCTCGGCTTTGGTCAGCTTGGTCTTCGCACACACGCGCCGTTCCATCTCGCGGGTGTGCAGCATCATGACGCTGCCTACGAAGCGATCGATGGCGACGTTGAGATCTTGTCGGAGCGTCATCAGATCGAGCATGGTGGGGCGAAGATGGCGGGCGGTTGGCCGATGAGGCAAGGGAGGACATGTCCGGCCCCTTTCTCAACGGGAACGCAGCGTTGCTCGACCCATGCAGTTTCGCCGGCTCGCCTTCGCGCTGCGTGTCGGCAAGGGATAGCGGTTGCGGGACGCCGAATGCAGTCGCGCTAGGCGGGGTGAAGCGCCACCGTTTCGCCTCCGACGTGTTCGCCGCGAGCAGGTGATCCCCGCGCAGTTTGTTGCGCCCTTGCTTGATGTCGGCTTTGCTCGAGTGCAAGGCTCTCAAGAACCAGATCGAGGCGAGAGCGGAAGACGTTCACCAGGACGCCGAAGACGAAGAGCACGAGTCGCGGCAAGGCGATCGAGGATCCTCAGTGAGAGCGAGAAGGTCAATGATCACGGCACGAACCGAGTTCTGGCGCGCGACAGTCGCAGCGGTAGGTTGTTGCCATACCTTCTGGTATCATCGCCGGGTCGAGTTTGATTCCAATGGGATTCCGTCTATTAGACGCTGGCCACGTCCTCGCCCAACGCTATCGACTTGTCTCGAAGCTCGGACAGGGTGGGATGGGTACGGTGTGGCGAGCTGAACACGTCTCGCTCGGCTCACCCGTGGCCGTCAAGCTCATGGATGCATCCATAGCTGAGTCCGCCGAGGCAACAAACAGGTTCCGGCGCGAAGCCAAGGCTGCGGCTTCGCTGCAGAGCCCGCACGTGGTGCAGATCTTCGACTACGGGATCGACGACACCACGCCCTACATCGCGATGGAGCTGCTCAGCGGCGAGAGCCTGGCGGATCGGCTCGGCCGGCAGCACACACTTGGCGTTTCGGAGACCGAGCGAATGATCAGCCATGTCTCGCGCGCGCTTGGCAAGGCTCACGACCAGGGCATCGTTCATCGCGACCTCAAACCCGACAACATCTTCGTGGTGCGAAACGAGGAAGACGAGATCTTCAAGGTGCTCGACTTCGGGATCGCCAAGACCACCAGGCCTGAAACGGAGGGGACAGGTCCTGGCACGCGCACGGGCACCATGATGGGCACGCCGTACTACATGAGCCCTGAGCAGGCGCAGGGGACCAAGGCGCTCGATACGCGCAGCGACATCTGGTCGCTGGGCGTCATCGTTTTCGAGTGTCTCACGGGCGTGCGACCGTTCGAGAGCCCGGCCCTGGGAGACTTGGTGCTTCGGATTTGCACCGGGGCCATCCCGATGCCATCCCAATGCGGCTGCAGGCTTGCTGGTTTCGACGACTGGTTTGCCAAGGCCTGTGTGCGCGATCCCCAGGATCGGTTCGGTAGTGTGCGGCAGATGTCCGAGGCCTTCAAGAAGTTGGCGCAGCTCAATGGAATCGAGGCGCATACCAGCGCTCCGGAGATCGTTGAGCGAGCGGCGGTTCGGATGATCAAGATGCCTGGCGAGCCAGCCAACGCAAGCACGGATCCCGGCTATGCGCGCACGATGAGTGACCGGACGCCGATGTCTGGCGCACTGTGGAAATCGCGGTACGGTTGGATCGCGGTCGGCAGCGGTTTCGTCGTCGTGTTGATCGCGACCGGCGCCGCGCTCTTGGGGATGCGACGCGGACATGACCCAGCCATCGACACGCCCATCAATCCTTTGCCTGCAAGCGCGCCTTCAGGGTCTGCCTCCGGGGCTGTTGCAGGGGAGGAACCAGCTGATGCGGCAGGGGTTGCGGACGCAGGGGCAGATTTGGCCACTGTCAACGTGACTTCCTTGCCCTTGGTGTCTGCGACGCCGCGCGTGGCACCTGCAAGTGTGGCGTCGACTCCCACGCCGGCTCGAGATCGCGATGCCGCGAAGCCTCCGGCCAAAGCAGCGGGGCAGAAGGCCGGCGGAGATCAACCGAACTGGGGTTTCTAGACCATGGTCATTCGGTTTTCATCGACCCTGAAGCTCGCTACTGCGGTTGCGTTTGGCGTCGCGACCGTGTCTTTTTCAGGCCAGACGCACGCTCAATTGCCCGATGAGACAACCCGAGCCGCTGCGCGAGGGCTTGCCAACGAGGGCGAAGCGTTCTTCAAGGAAGGGAACTACGCAGAGGCGATCGATCGCTTCTCGCGTGCGTTCGACCTCTTCAAGGCGCCCACGATAGCGATGCGTCATGCCGAGAGCCTAGTAAGGCTCGGGCGGCTCGTGGAGGCGCGCGAGCGACACCTCGTTATCAGTCGAACGAAGCTCCCGGCCGACGCGCCCGACGTCTTCAAGGACGCCGTGACGGCAGCGGCTCGTCAAGCAGATGCATTGCAGACAAGAATCGGCAAACTAGAGCTGTCAATCAAGGGTGAGGACTTGGACGGCGCCGAGCTCGTGATCGATGGCAGGACGATTCCGCCTGCGTTGTGGGGCGTAAAGTGGCCTATGGATCCGGGCGTACATCACCTAGTGCTGACCAAGGGGAATCGAAGGACGGAGCAGCGCATCAAGGTCGATGAGGGAAGGGCGTTGCTCATGTCGCTGGTGCTTCCAGCGAGTTCGCCGACCTCGGATGTGACGCCGACTCCGACAACGATCAACCACAAGCAGCCCGCGCCGTTGCAACCGCCCGTTGAGGCGGCGGACCAAGCGGGCGACCCGCAGACCATGCGCACCATCGGATGGGTTGGACTCGGGGTAGGCGGGGCAGGCCTGCTCTTAGGAGGAATCACGGGTGCGATGGCGCTCAGCAAACACGGATCGCTGACCGACGAGTGTCCGGATGGGCGTTGCCCCTCCTCGTATGGTAGCGAAGTCGACAGTTATCGGACGACGAGGACTGTGTCCACCGTGGGATTTGTCGTAGGCATCGTTGGAGCAGGGACCGGGCTGGCATTGATTCTCACATCGCCGACGACGAATCCCAGGCAGGGGATAGCCAGGATCTCACCTTGGATCGGCGTGGGTTCGGCCGGAATGGCGGGGAGGTTCTGATGCGAAGGACTCCGCTGTGGACTGTCGGGATTGCAGTGTTGCTCGGTCCCGGATGCCTTCTGAATGACTTTGCGGTTGAAGATTCGGTTGCCGATTCCTCGGCTGGAGGAAACACCGAATCCGACGCGGCGTTGGATGGTGATTCCAAGGACAGCAGCCAGGGAGGAAGCGGAGGGGGTGCTGGGAAGGGTGGCAGCGCCGGCATGGGTGGGAAGGGCGGCGCCGCGGGTACCGCGGGCAACGGCGGAAGTTCTGGCGGCAGCGCTGGGAACGGCGGTGTCGCGGGTTCCGGCGGGACCACATCACAGGGTGGAGCTGGGGGATCGGCGGGAACCGGAGGCACGAGTGCAGATGCGTGCACACCAAGCGTGATCGATGTGCAACCGGCGATTGCATATCTTGAACAACTTGCGACGTTCACTGTCAGCGGGGCGTGCTTGCCGTCTACACTTGCGCCGTTTGTTGCGAACTGTGAGCAGCTAACGGTGATCTCGGTCGCGGATTCGAGCGCTGCGTTCACATGTTTGCCCAAGTTCTTTACAGGGGCGCAAGCGGGGGTGATTAAGGACAAGCCCGGAGGGATGGTGCTGTACCCGTTTTCGGTGGAATTCAAGCCAGCGATGGATGGGGGAACGGGAGGCGACGCGGGCACCGGAGGGAATAGCGGCAGCGCGGGAGCGGGTGGACAAGATGCAAGCGCGGGCAGCGGAGGGGTGGCGGGCAACGCGGGAGGTTGCTCAACTGGAAGCAAGCAATGCAACGTCAACATGCCGCAGACGTGTGACGGCAGCGGCCAGTGGCAAAACGGAACGGTCTGCGGGGGAGGGACGCCGGAATGCAGCGGAGGGTATTGTTGGCCTGTCGGTGTTGTCGGACCGAGCTGCACCGGGCTCGCTGCGACTTGCGGTCCTGGCGGGAGCGCGGACTGCTGCGCGTCGAGCGTGGTGATGGGTGGGACCTTCAAGCGGAGCTACGACGGCGTGACGTACACGGACCAGAGCAACCCCGCGACGGTGGCCGACTTCAGGATGGACACGTACGAGATAACTGTGGGGCGGTTCCGGAAGTTCGTCGCGGCGTACACGCAAGCGATGACGGCGTCGGGAGCAGGGAAGAACCCGAGCAACGCGGCGGACCCCGGGTGGAATACGTCGTGGAACTCGAGTCTACCCGGGAACGCTGCAGCGCTGACGGGCACGAGCGGAGTGAAGTGCAGCTCGGGCTACGAGACGTGGACGGACGGCGCCGGGAGCAACGAGAATCGTCCGATCAACTGCCTTGCATGGCTTGAGGCGGAAGCGTTCTGCATCTGGGATGGCGGGCGGTTGCCGACAGAGGCGGAGTGGAACTATGCAGCGGCGGGAGGGAGCGAGCAGAGGGCGTATCCGTGGTCGGACCCTCCGAACTCGACGACGATCGACGACAGCTACGCGGTGTACTGCGGCGGTTCGTGTTCGAGCACGCAGAACGTGGGAATGAAGTCGCCGAAAGGAATTGGCAAGTGGGGGCATTCGGATCTGGGGGGGAACGTCTGGGAGTGGGTGCAGGACTGGTACGGGAGTCCCTACTCGAACCCATGCATAGACTGCGCTAACCTCACAGCGGCCTCGAGCCGGGCGCTCCGCGGCGGTGGCTTCAGCTACGGCGGCGCCTCGACCCCGCTCTCGTCGCACCGCGGCTACGGCGGCTGCCAGACCTGTCGCGGCAATGACACCGGGGCCCGGTGCGTCAGGACCCCGTGAATGAGCAAGTTTGAGGATAGCCCGCGGTCGGGTAGCCCCGGGCAGTTGCCCACCCACCAGTCTGAAGCTGTCGAGGTCGATGAACAGCAGCGCGAAGCGTTCCTCTTCATCCCGGCGCTTGCGGGCTATGGCCTGGTCGATGCGTTCGAGCAGCAGGGCGCGCGTGGAAAGCCCGGTCAGGGGATCGCGCATCTTGCGCTCGGTCACGTCGCGGCCCGTGGCCACGAAGTGCGTGATCGCTCCGGCCTCGTCCTTGAGCGGCGAGATCGTCATCTCGTCGAAGTACAGCTCGCCGCGCGCGTTTCGGTTGATGAGGTCGCCGTGGAAGACGCGCCCGGCGAGGATGGTCTCCCACAACTCGGCGTAGAATGAGGCCTCCTGTCGGCCGGACTTCAGCAGGCGCGGGGTTTGCCCGATGGCTTGCTCGCGCGTGTAGCCTGTGACCTGCTCGAACGCCCGGTTGGCGTATTCGATGCGGCCATGCCTGTCGGTGATGATGGCATGGTCGGCGATCTGTTCAAGCGCGCTTGATACTTGTCGGAGATGGGCTTCTACGCTCTTGCGCTCCGAGATCTCGCGCACTATCCCGACCGTATGCCAACCGCTGCCATGGGGGATGGCCGCGAGCGACAGCTCGACGGGCACGAGGGCGCCCGCTTTGGTCCGGGCGACATGTTCGATGGTCCGGCCGAGGAGCGGGCCCTGGCCGCTTGACTGGTAGCTTGCGAAGCCGGCGTCGGCGACCGGTTTTTCCTCGGGCAATACGACCGCTCCGTGCAATGGGTTGCCGAGCATCTCGTCGGCTGAGTACTCGAAGATGGCCGCGGCGGCGTCGTTCCAGAACGTGACGTTTCCCCGCTCGTCGATGGCGATGATGGCGTCGCTCGCCGAGGCGGCGAGCAGCCTGAACCTTTCCTCGCTCGCGAGAAGCCTTTCCGCCACCTCCCGCCTTTCCGCCACTTCGGCGCGGAGCTGCTGGTTGGTTTCGGTCAGTTCCGCCGTGCGCGCTTGGACCGCGGTCTCGAGGAGCGTCCGCGACTGCTCCAACTCCGCCTCCACGCGGCGGCGCGCCGTGATGTCCACGCCAACTCCGCAGATGCATGAGATCGAACCATCTTCATCAGGGAGCACGCGCCCGTGCCACTCGACGGCGATGATGTCGCCCTTGCGTGTGATGACGGAGTTGACGTGCAAGAGCGGTTCACGGGATGCTTTGAGTTGAGAGAATGCCTTCTCAAGACCTGCCTGGTCCGATTCCGGCACGAACAGCTCGATGTACTTGCTGCCAAGCACCTCGGACTCGGAGTAGCCGGTGGCCTCGCGCATGGTCCGGTTCATGTGGACGACCTTGCCATCCGGGCTGATGGCCACGAAGAACGTCGGCAGCGTGTCGAGAAGGTCGCTTGCTATCGCGTGCGGCATGCATGGAACGATACGCGATCGCGCGTGCGCCCGGGGACCAAGATCTGATCGCCCGGACATTGTCGCTCTTGCACGACGGTCTTGGTCGCGAGGTGATGAACTCTACGGCAATCGTCCGGGTTCCCGCCGATGTTGGCGGACGGCTTGAAGCGATCCTTCCGCCGTGTCACGCGGAGCCGGCGTGCGCGATCGGATCAGGAGTGTCGGCGCCGAGAGTCCCTGGAAGGGGTAAAGGTAGGGCGCAAAGAACCCAGTGATCGATTGAAATACGTCAATGTCTCCTCCGCGCCCGTTCGGCATCGACCGACACCCACAAAACGAACGCGCGCGAAGGCGCAGTCCCGTGAACGAGGAGGGTGGAACCTGCGAGTCTGCTTCGCGCGCGACAACCCAGCCGTATCCCTGTTCGAGCGAAGTCGTCAAGCCGCCGCGATCCCGCGCGTGCGCTCACGGACGGCGCACTGCGGGGGAGGTGCTCATCTGCCTCGCGATCGCGGCCCGGCCGGTACAGTGGCCGCGAGATTCTGCAGGCGGTCGTCGCTCGGGCACGGCGGCGGTGAAGCCGCTCGCAGGCCCGGCTTCAACGCGGGCACACTCTTCGGTGTGATCTCGGATTCGGCGTGCATCGCCGGCATCGACGTGGCTGGCAGCGCTTGGGACTCCAGTTGCCGAAGACCCAGTTCGATCGCGATACTCAGGAGTTCGTTGCGATCCAACCCGGCGAGGGCTCCCGCACGATCGTTTCGGCACGCTCGAACAACCGTGTCGAGACGCTCCAACGTCGCTGGGGCGAGCTTGATCGATACGTCGATGTCCACCATGACCCCCGATGATACGCCTTGTCTGTCCGAGCGTCCCAGGGTTCTTGTCCCGCCGTAAGGCCGGAAGATCCATCTCAACATCGAAACGAATCATGTCGCTCGCCGGTTGTCTTTGAGAAAGGACCCTCTTGGCGATCATGCAACCGTCGTCCGCGCGCATCCTGCGCGGGGCGTCGGTCGAATCTCGGCGGCGACGCTCCGTGTGCTAACCTGATCTGTCGGGTGCCGCAGGAACGTGCATCATGGTGCCTCTTCTCGCCAAGCTCAGGATGGAGCACGTCGGCCTCACCGCCATGATCCGCCGAGCGATGACCGCAGGTCCCGGAACGGACGGCGCCACTGCGATACTCGAGGAGGCCAAGCCATTCCTTCTGATCCACCTGAAGATTGAACAAGATGAGGTGCTCGCGTCTCTTCACCGCGCTGCCGGGGCAGACTCTGAGCTTCGCGAGATGCTCGCGTCGAAGACCGCGGATCAGGCTTTGCGCCAGGCCACGTTGCTCTTCACACGGTTGGATCTCACGTGCTCAAAGGCCGAACTGGCGGATGCGCAAGAGGGGCTACGAGCGCGTTTCCGGTGGGAGGAGACAGAGCTCTTCCCCGCCTACGAACGGGTGCTTCGCGCCCGCTAAGGGGGCGACAGTGGCATCCTCCATTCCTCACGGATCCGTGATCCGACCGCCGCGCACAGATTACCTTGCGTCGCGCGCAGATGGTGACGCGTCCCCGCGACAGGGCCGTGGTCCCGGGCGCGCGGATCGTGGCCTCACACGCGTACGCAACCCCTGCTAAATCACCGGCCATGAATCGGAGACACGCGCTTCAGAATACGCTTGCGGGCCAAGCGCAGGCGTCCCTTCGTCGTGACGCATGTCGCAGAGCGGCTCGGACAGGCACCGGCCTGTTCCGCGGTCGGTCGGCAGGAACACTTCCGTGACCTCACTGAATGCCGCGAATGCGGCTCCCGGCGAGTCCGGAGCGGTGTTGAACGAGGGGCAACAAACGTAGAAGCGAATTCCCATGAGAGTGCCCTCTCTTGAGTTCGTGATGATCGAGATGAACGAGGTTCGTGCGCGAGCACGACGCCTGACCCGGCGGCGCCGAGAACCATCGTGCCAGTGCCCGGCTATTGCGCTGCAGGCTCCCCCGCAAGTTCGGCGAAAGAAGATGAGGCAAGGAAGGTGGCGGGTCGTCCAACACTTCGCTCGCGATCAGCTTCGCGGATACCGCCGGATCTTCGTCCTCGAGGGCGGTCAGGTTCGGCGCAACGGGATCTTCGCCGGGGCCATTATGCGCCTTCGCAATAGCGCTCCGGCAGGCCGCGATGGAGGTGAGACACACAAACATGCCAACCGATGCTTCAAGCGCGGTTCGCGCTCGCCAATAGGACATCTTCCAGCGCGACGCACAGCGCCGCGAATCCCGCGGATTTCGAAACGAAGGCCGTAGCGCCCGCGGCAAGGCAGCGCATCGCCATGCCTTCTTCCGCATCGGCACTCGTGAGGATGGCTGGCATGGTCTTGGACCGCTCGCGTGCTTCGCGCACGAGATCGAAACCGTCCATCTCGGGCATGTGCACGTCGCTCACCAGGATGTCGAAGCACTCGTGGTCCAGAGCCACGAGCGCCGGTCGAGGTCGTTCGACCGTTTGGACAGCATGTCCCTTGCGCGTGAGCAAGCCTGCCAGCACGCGCAGAAAGACAACGTCGTCATCCACGATCAGGATTCGAGCCATGCGTCCACCCCCCTGATCCTCCGCTGTCGGACGCCGCTCTTCGATGAGGCGATGATGTTCGCCGAACTCACCGTAAGGGCCCGAAGCGTCCACGTTTTGTGTAGCAGCGTGGGTGTCATCGAGCAACATGACCGCCGCAGAATTCGGCGATCAACGCTCACGGAATGATCCGGCACGGAAGACCTGCGCCGTCCCAACCGACGGTCGAACGGTCCCGGAGCGCGAAGGAATCGGGATGCTGACGCACCACGGCGGGAACGAAGATGAGTGGCGGAGCTCTGATGATGCGCGTCGGGCACCGTCCTTGACGGAACCGGAAGGCGCGCAATCTCCATTAGACGATCCAGCTGGGAGCGAGTCGTATTCCTGAAGCGCGGCGCAGTCCTCTCATTGGGTCCGGAGCGACATCGCGCGGATTTCGATCGGCTGCCTCGATCGAGTGAAGCAAACAGGAACGCGCGCGAAGGCGCAGGCTTGATGACGGGAAGGGTGGAACCTGCAGTCTGCTTCGCGCGCGACGACTATTCAGTAGGCTGGTTCAAGCGAGCCCGTCAAGCGGCGCCGCCGCCGCGCATCGGCACACGGACGACGCGCTGCGTCGGGGATTGTTCGTCTGGTGAAGTGATCGCGGTCCCGCCGATACATCGGTCGCAAGATCCCGCAGGTCGTCTTCGCTCGGATGCGGCGGCGGTGAAGCGCCCGCAGGCCCGGCTTCATCGCGGGCAAGCTCTTCGGTTCGATCTCGGATTCGGCGTGCATCGCCGGCATCGACACGGCCGGATCTGACGTGCTCAAAGGCCGAACTGGCAGATACGCAAGAGGGGCTGCGAGCGCGTTTCCTGTGGGAAGAGACAGAACTGTTCCCGGCCTACGAACGGTTCCTTCGCGCTCGATGAGGCTTCGGTTGCGGCGAGGTTGCCGGCACGATGGCTGGCTCGTCACAAGGGCAGCAAGTTCCGGGGGAATCAGACAACCTCGACCAAAACGGCCGTGATGTTGTCGTGGCCTCCGCGATCGTTGGCCAGCTTGATCAGGGAGCGGACCACCGCGTCGCCGTCAGGAGCGCAGAGGGTCGCGATCTCGGAGTCGCGCAGGTAGCCGTGCAATCCGTCGGAGCAGAGCAGGTATCGATCGCCTGGGCGCAGGTCGACCAATCCAGTATCGACCTGAACGTAGTCGCACCTGCCGACCACGCGCGTGATGATGTTGCGATAGGGCGATAGCTGCGCCTGCTCGGGGGTGATGAAACCCTGCTTCTGTTCCCATGCGACAAGCGTGTGATCCTCGGTGAGCTGGATCGCTTCGCGACCCCGGATCTGGTAGATGCGGCTGTCACCGACTTGGGCGGTGACGGCGTAGCTGCCGAGCGCGAGCATGGCGGTGATGGTGGTGCCCATGCCGCGCTTGGCGCGATCGAGTTCGGCCATGGCGAAGATCATGTAGGTCGCGGCCTGCACCGCCCCCTCCAGCAATCGGCAAGCGGAGCGAACGTGTTTTTCGGTCAGGTCCCCGACCAACTCCTGGCCGATGCTGCCCATGCCGCGCTTGACCATGCCGTAGAGAGTCTCGACCGCCTCCTGGCTCGCGACTTCGCCGGCTGCGTGTCCACCCATTCCGTCGGCCACCACATACAAGCCAAGCTCGTCGTCGCGCAGAAACGCGTCCTCGTTCTGGTCGCGTTCGCGACCCACATCGCTCTGACCAAATGAACGAACCGTGTGCATTCCCGTGTCTCGGACCAACGGTCTAAGTCGGTCTTGGGATAAGGGACCTTCGGCGGTGTCTTGTCGTTGTAGCTCACGCGCGCCGCGTTGCCCCACACGCGATCAATCTGGTTACACGGTGTCGCAACGATTGCGAATCGGAGCCACGGTCGCGAACCCTTCCGAGGTTGGCGTGCCGTCTGGCATCAGGTCGATCGGCCGCAACAAACCGAGACCGATGAGCCGATCGACGATTGTTCTTGACCAGCACATAGCATCGTCTATATTCGTTAGGTCTAGATAACACTGCGACGAACGCCGCTTCAAATTCGCCGGTTTCATCGCGGTCGGTGGCCCGAGGTGTGCCCTCCTGCGGCACGGGAGAATGTCTCCATGCGCTCTCTGCAAGGCGTCCTGTCCGCACTGGTGTTGATGTCGGCCGTCGCCGTCTCGACCCAGGCATCTGCCCTCGATCGGTTCGAGATCCAAGTCTACGAGCCCGACATGAACAAGCCCGGGCAGTTCGGGCTCGAGCTGCACAGCAACTACACGATGCGTGGGACGCGCACGCCCGAGTATGACGGAGAGATCCCGCCGAACGGCGTGGCGCGCTTCACCCTCGAACCGGCGTTCGGGATCACCAAGTGGTTCGAGTTGGGCGCCTACCTGCAGACCATGATCGCTCCCGATGAGGGCGCGAAGTGGGCGGGCTGGAAGCTGCGCACCAAGTTCGCCGTGCCCTACGAGCTCACCAAGCCGTGGTTCGTGGGGATAAACCTGGAGCTGGGAAGGGTGCCCAAACGAGTCGAGGAAGAAGGCTGGGCCAACGAGTTCCGCCCCATCCTGGGCTTCAACAACGGGCATGTCCTCATCGATGTCAATCCCATCTTCGGGTACGCGCTCACCGGGCCCGACAGGCTCAAGCCCGACCTCGAACCCGCGGGCAAGGTCGCGATCAACACGCAGCGCGGCTTTGCGCTCGGGGCCGAGTACTACGCGGGGCTGGGGCTCGTGAGCAAGGGGTTGGAGCCCTGGAGCAACCAGGAGCACTTGCTGTTCGGCACCTTCGACCTCGCCGAGCGCGCGGCTGCCCATGACGCCGACGATGAAGGCTGGGAGCTGAACGTGGGCGTCGGTCGATCGCTGACCAGCGCCCCAGGGCCGCAATGGCTCATCAAGACCATCGTGGGCAGGCCGTTCTAAGGATGGAAGTCATGAGCTGCACCACCGACCGCCTCGTGAACGATCCGTGCGCCGGCTGCGGTTGCCGCTTCTCTCCGAGTCAGGATCCCCGCGGCGCATCGGCGGCCGTGAGGATCGCGCAGTCCATCGAGGGCGCGTTCGTTCGCCACCCGCGCCTGCTCGGCGGATTGCACTTGTTCATGATCGCCGTCTATCTGGTCTTGATCGCGCTGCCGCCGTTGCTTCCCACGCCTGCCTCAGACGCTGCTGTTTTCGGCAGCTTCGTGCGTTTTTCGCAGTTCGTCATCTGGTGCCTGTGGTGGCCCTTTGTGGTCTTGTCGATGATCGCGTTCGGCCGCGGATGGTGCGGGATACTCTGTCCCGAAGGCGCGCTCGCCGCCTATGGCTCGCGATACGGCGCGAACCGTCCTATCCCGAATTGGATGCGCTGGGGCGGCATTCCACTCTTGGCCTTCACCGCCATCACCGTCCTCGGCCAGCTGCTCGAAGTCGACGAACACCCTGTCCCGCAGCTCATGATCCTGGGAGGTTCCACGCTGCTCGCGGTTTCGGTCGCCCTCGCCTACCGCCGCGGGACTTGGGTCTGGTGCCGATACCTCTGCCCGGTGAGCCTGCTTTTCGGCGTGTTCTCGCGGCTGGGGGCGATGCACTTCCGGGTCGATCGCGAACGGCTGGATGCCGGGCGAGCTTACGCGAACGCGGCCCACGGGAAGGATCCGTGCCCCGTGCTCATCCATCTGCCTGTGATGGCCACCAACCGCTACTGCGTCATGTGTTTCCGCTGCGCAGGTTGGCGCGATGCCATTCACTTGCGCTTCCGCGCGCCAGGCGAGGAGCTGCTTCGCATCAACGCCGCCGAGCCTCTCTTCTGGGAGGTCATCTTCCTATTCGCCGGAGCCATTGGTTTGCCGCTCGGGGTCTTTCATGCCGAGGTCCATGAGCTCGAAGGGATTCCGCTTGTCGCTTCGCTGTTCGGCACCACGGTCCTTTGTGGCTTCGTCCTTTCGGCGCTCACGTGGCTGTCCGCGCGCATGGTCCATTCCGTGCTCTCGGGACCCTGTGGCATGCGGGACCTTTTCACGCGGATCGGGTACCTCTACGCGCCCCTCGCCTTGTTCTCGCTCTTCCTGGGGTTGAGCCTGCCGACGTTCGCACACCTGAAGACGATCGGATTCCCGCAGCCCGCGTCGGACATCATTCGGGGTTGCGTGCTCGCGGCCGGCGCCATCTGGAGCGGGTATCTCGCAAAGCGGATCCTGAGCCTTCAGAGCGCCGATCGCGCGCGAACGACTGCTGCCCTTTCGCCGCACGTCGTCGGGATCGCGGCCGCTCTGGCCGCGTGGATCCCAGTCCTCTTCCGCATGTGACTCCCAAAGGAGGTTGGTATGCGTCCGCACAGAACACATACGCGCTTGGTGCTGGCGTCCGGCGGCAGGCTACGGGGCGGCGCACGGGTCATGGATCAGGGGAGTGCATTCGCATGAACAAGGCGTCACCCGAAAAGGTCGCGTACTGGACCAAGGCCGCCCTGGGACTGGTGGGCGGCACGATGGCGTACAACGTGGTCGAGGTGTAGCAAGGGATTCCTGTGACACCGCACGCCATTCGCGATACGACAACCGTTGAACCTGGAGGGTGAGATGCGCCTCGTAGGATTGATTCTTTCGGGAGTGCTGTTCGTCGCCGGATGCGGGCACGCGGCGATGCGCGGCTCGGTCGTGATGAAGGTCAGCGAAACGCAGGCGCACGTCTGCATGGGCGACAAGGAGGTCGCGGTGGGGGATCAGGTGCAGCTCGTGCGAAACGACTGCGCAGCAACGGGAGGCAAGGTCTCGGTGAGCGAACGCTGCAAGCGCGTCGTCGTCGGCCAGGGCCAGGTCACGCAGGTCCTCAACGAGCACTACTCGATCGTCGATTTCCCCAGCGGCATGCAGTTCAAGGAAGGCGACTCGGTCGAGAAGCTGAAATAGCTCCGCCGGCCGAGAGCCGCGCCCCGTGAGCCGCCGGGTCGGCCCTTCGTCGAAACGGAGAGCGGATCGTCGTCGAGGTCCATTGGTGCACGGTCCGACGGTACGTTCGGCTACGACTTCGGTGACGCCACCTGCCGAATACTCCGCAAGTCATTTGGCGACATGTCCACTACGCAGCGCGAGACCGGATCGCTGGCTGACCAAGTCGAGCGCGATTCAAGGAGGGCGGCGCAGGTACACCGTCCGCCCTTGGCATGGCTCGGGATTTGCTTTTCACGATTCGACGTCGGCGCTTACCGGCGGTCGGTTCTTCCAACACTTCTGAAGCACGGAGAGTGAACCATGGTGCCATGTTTCGTTCGCAAACTGCTCGCGGTTACGCTTGTCGCTGGGACAGCCAGCCTCCTGCCTGGCCTCACGGGATGCATGGCGACGGGAGCCGACAACGGAATGGGAGACCTGCACGTCGGCATTGATCAAGCCCGCTCTGGCGTCACCGAGATCAACGCCGGGTCGAGCGAGTACCGGAGCGGAGATCGAGCGAGTTCCGTCGATCGCATGGGCAAGGGTTGCGACCAACTCGCGAAAGGGGTCAGCACGATGCAGACCTCAATGAACGAGATGGGGGGCTCGGGAATGATGGGAGGCTCCAGCATGAACGGCGTGGACATGCAGGCAATGCATGCAGCGATGTCCAGAGTGTCGACCTCGTCCACGGACATTCAGACGGCCTGCGACATGATGGAAGACAACGACCCTTCGAACGACGGGCCGGCGATCGACATGATGGATAGATCCATGACCCCGCTTGAATCATCGCTGGAGATGATGTCGGGCAGTATGGGTTCGGGCTGTCACTGAGTCCGGTGTCTGGAGTCCACGATGACGCCTGGCTACATCGCAATCCTCGGCGGGTTCGCTTTCACCTTCACCGCTTGCGGCAGCGAACGAACCACGTCGCCCACAACCGGCCCTGACTCTGGCAGCACGCTGGATGGCTCGCAGTCGACCCCTGACGCGAAGCCCGACGACGATGCGGCAACGGGCGATGATGGTTCCGACGATTCGTGCGGGTCGGCATGTGGTTCGGGTTGCTGCGGTGACGGGCAGGTCTGCTGTCTGGACCAGCATGGGCATAACCCGACCTGCATAGATGGTCTGGAGTGCCTCTCGCCGCTCCAGCCGGCGGACGGCGGGGCAGAGTGAATTCGCGGGCCGCCAGCCTGCACGGGAGCTTCCCACGACCAGCGCCCGTGTCCAGGATCGAATCTGCTCAGTTCGATGCTTGCGGCTGCGTCGGGTGAGGTATGCCGCATGCCGTGGCTCCATCACGCTCTCGTGCACTTCCCGATCGCCTTCGCGGTGGTCGCTGCCGTCCTTGCGAGCATCGCGGCCCTGCGTCCATCCGCCCAGGCGCGGGAGCACGCGAAGCAAGCATTGGTGCTCGCGGTCGGTGCCGCCCTGGGTGCCGCCGTGCCCGGCCTCTTGTCGGCAGGCCACTTCGTCGAGAGCGGCGGAGCTTCCCACGCGCTCGGCCTCCACCGAAATGCCGCGCTCGTTGGACTTTCGTTTCTGCTCCTGTCTGCCACCATCGGTTGGTCGGCTCATCGACGTCCGTCGCGCGCGTTGAACGTGCTCACTGCACTGTCGGTCGTCGCGGGGAGTGCGGTCCTGCTCTACGCTGCGCAATTCGGCGGAGAATTGCTCCATGACGGACTCTCGCCCTGGTCCATCGGCGGGCACTCCCATTCCGAATCCCACGCAGACGCTCACGAATCGGGGAGTGTGCCGCGTTTGATGCCATCGACACGATACGTACGCCCGGAGGTACCCTGTCCCACTGATCCGACATCATGCGGCGCAGCCCATGCCCCCTCAAGAATCGGTTCCGAACCGGAGCCACTGACCGTGCAACCGCACAATCACGCTGGTTCGCATGAGCATGCTCACTGACGCTGAGAGCGACGCTTGATCCCCGATCCGGGGATGTTTGGTGTCGTTGGCATAGCTTGGGTTCGAGCCCGAAAGCGTCTGCCCTACGAGCCGCGCATTCGACATGCCGGGAGCATCGAGAAGCAGGGCACCCACGAACTCATCCATGCACCGCGAGCGCTCTTCGTTACGCACGCAGGAAGGTGCGCGGATACTCAAGGCGGTACTCGGTCAGGGGGACTTCTTGCGGGGCACGAACGCGACGTGGGACGAGGATGATTCCGATCGCGTCGCATCCGAGCATCCCGAGTCCTGCTCCAAGGCCTTGTCGATGCACTTGCGGATGAAGGATCCCGCGGCATCGGCCAGCTGGGCAAGATTGTGCTCCGCTTGCGTGCGCGGAGGACGAGGCGGGGGCAAGATCGCCCCCACTACGTCGCACATGAAGCCATCGATCTTCCGAAGATCCTCCCGCGTGAAAGCCGGGCTGCCCGAAGACCGTGAAGCCGACGGAACCGGTGCAGGCCAGGTGACCTTGGATGGATACCCATTCTTGCCGTCATGCGAATTGCTCATGTCAGTTCAATGCAAGGCACGCCCCGGACGTTACCGCCCAACATCAAACCCTGCCCAAAGGGCGAAACGCCGCGGCATCGTCCTGGGAAATCACCGTGGTATCGCCAAGTACCGCTCCAGCCCCCGTGCGAACGGTTCGTATGGCGCGTGCGAATGGGGCGTGCGAATAGTCCGCCGCAAGCAAAGCCGCCAGCGTCCCGAATGTGACCACCCTGGCGATGTGCCCGAGTCCGTGTCGGGCGACGAGCGCGGCAAGGCTCGCGGCCCTGCGCGGATCATGCGCCACGATGAGAAGCGTGCGCGCGTCCGCATGCCTTCCAGCGTGCGCTCCCGCCAAGGCGGCACGGTACGAGACGAGCTTCTTTTCGAGCATCGCCTTGGTCTCGGTGCCCAGGTCGACTTCAACCAGGAGTACACGGTCATGATCCAGCGCGCGGACCGTGCAAATCGCGTCGGGCACGATGCCCGGCAAGCCGACTGCAGGGTCATGTGCAAGATCGCCCTCGAACCTGAAGTCGACCACCTGGAGCAGCCCATCCCGCTCCGCCTCCAGGAAGGAAACGAACACGTCCCGGATGGCGAGCGTGTGCTTGAGCTTGCGGGTCTTGGGAAGCCGCGCGAGCCTGACGTGCCCTGGATCGACACCCCGATCGGACTCAAGCATGGCGGCGCCGCGCTTGGTCAAAGTGTGGACGTTCTCGCGGTGCAGCGCCTCGCCTTGCAGGTGGGCCCGCACGAGTCCGTGGTCGAAAAGCGCGCGCAGCCGGCGCTCCGCCGTGCGCCGAGAAGGGAAGTGCAGCCGCTCGATCTGACGTGTCGAGAGGATGCCTGCCCAGGCGAGCGACAAGAGCACCCGCACGTCGCGATCGGGCTGCACGATGGAGCGTGCGTCGGGATCGGGCACGCAACGCTTCGCCCTCTTGGTCGTCAAGGGCGTTCCCAGGGAAGCGGGATCGCGACCCCGCATGTGTCGCACGGGAACCAGGCGCAGCCGGCTCCGCACACGCCGCATCGACCGACCCAGCCGTGATACGTGGCGCGGCATGCGGCGCACTCGAAGCGCCCGTGGGTCGGGTTCGGGTGTCCGTTCGGGCAGCGGATCTCGCTCGCGAGCGCTTGCCGCGCCGCGTGCGCGCGGAAGAGCCCGCGCACGACCAGTCGCGTGAGCAGGAAGCAGCCGTAGAGGAAATGGATGGGCAAGAGCAGGAACCACAGGAAGACGCGTTCGGGAGCGAACGAGGATGAGTTCGTCGCCATGGCCATGACCTTTCGTTCTTCGCCCCGGTGGACCGGTCGATGCGCTCGCGATCGGGGGTGGATGGAGGAGCGAGACCGACACGCGCGACATCGCCTGCGTGCACACCCGGGCTCGCGTTCCACCCACCCCCTTCCGCCCAGATCGATCGCGGGGGATGGAGGACGGGGTTACGCCTGGAACGCGGGCGTCTCCGACAGCACGGCCTTCACGATCGTGTCTGCGGCCTGCCCGAGACCCATCGAATCCAATTCGTCCATGCTCATCTCCAACGCCTCTATCAACGGCTCATGCGCATACTCGGACGCCGCCGTCTCGACGAAGAACCTGCCTTGCAATGCTTCCGCTTCGGCCCAGAGGTACGGAGCCGCCGCATTGGGATCGCCGGTGGCCTCAAGCACGCGTTCTCGTTCACGGTTGAGCCTTTCGCGGTTGAGCTCCGCCTTTCCGCCTCTGAACCAGACTCCTCCGGCCAGCACAAATCCAGTCTCGTCTCGCAATTCAAGCAGAATCTCCGGGAAACGCTCCGAGATGCAACGCAGGAAGGCCACGACCAGGTGCGAGTGGAATCTGTTTCCACGCGTCCTGATGGAGCCCCAAGCGAATGAATTCTCGAGACACGCCGCGGGGCCGTTTTCCGCCTGAACGAAGGGAGAATTGGACGACACTTGCTTCGGGAGACCGATCCGAATGAGTGGAAAGGGGAAAGCTGTACGCTCCGGCTGCCGTTCGAGGGCGAACGAAAGAGGTTCGTGTTCCCAGTGAATACGGCGGTTCATGGCTCCGACGGCTTGCACGATCGCTTGCCAGGTTTTCGGCGAACAGGGCGCCGACCTGCTGATCCCGTAGAAAAGATGGTGGAAGTGCATATGGGTAGAGGGTTCGTGAATCAAGGAGCCCGGTGTGCGGACGCAGGACGCGCGCGCGTGCCGGTCGTGCCCCTGTCTCGGCTGCCCATGCCACGACATCCTTCCCGGCGATCGATCTCCTTTTCGCGGCGCAACCCCGGGCGCCGCTCCAGACTTTGGGAACGCGCGAGATGCACTTGCTCCGGGCGCTGCCCGGGAGCCATCTGACTTCTGCATCTCGTTGGCGGTTGCCATGCGTTCCTCTCGATACCTTCATGCAGCCCGGACGCGTTCCGTTACTTCAAGCAGAAGAAACTGCAGCAACAGAGACCTGCGTGTGTCGGCGAGATGTCGAGTCAGACGGAGCACGCCGTGGCATCGCGCTCGCAGAGTCACGACAACGAGCGCGGAATTCCAGCCGGGCTCCGTCGGCTCGCCTTCGGCGGGCCAAGCGCAGGACTGCGCGTGCGACGCGGGACCGCGATGCAAGAACCCAACGCCGCGTTGCATGGTCCATCCTGGTACGTTCGAAGTCTCGGGCCCGCGGGCCCGGCCGGATTCCGCTTGGAGGTCTCCGCTGTCCGCTACGCTGCCTCAAGCCACTCGCTGTCCCAGGGGAACACGCTGCGCTCAGCGACTTCCTCGAGGGTCAATCGCGAGAGTTCCTCGTTCGAGAGTCTAAGCGCCACAATCTCCCGCCGGTCCGCGTAATCCAGCGCCAAGTACGAATTGAAGGATACGCTGCCGCCGGCTTGCTTGATCCGCCGATCGTAGGCCTTGAGCATCTGCGCGGGGCGTTCCTTGAGAAGAAACTCCCTGTGGCGCGCGATGCGAGTTCGATCCAGCTCCAGCTTCCCCTGCCGGAAGAGCACGTAGCCGCCCAAGACGTAGTCGCCTTCGTCACGGAGCGCGATCGTGGTCTCCGGCAACTGGATGGACACCCAGCGCAGGAAAGCGGCCACGAGGCACGCGTTCCATTCGTCGCAACCCACCTTGGTGAAGCCAGTTCCGATCCGGGGTCGGGGATCCTTGCTGTCGCTGAAGTAGATGAACTCCTCGCGCTGTCCTGGGGAGATCGGCTCGTCGAACAGCTCCAGGGAAAGTTGCTCGCAGGTCCACGTGAAGTGGTGATTCAGCATGTCTTGAGCGAGGCATATGCCCATCTTCGTCTTGCGCGGAATCGGCTGGTCGGAGAAGATCTCGTAGCAAAGCGTTCTGCCCATATGTGTCGTCGGTTGAAGAATAAGGTTCGGGCCCGATTCTTCGGCGCACACAGGGGACATGCAACGCGCTCGTAGGGTGCGTGATCGAATCCGCAGAGAACCTCCGGGATCATCATGTGCAGCAAGGCGTGTTCGTTACGTCAGCGGGTGGTGCGCCCTGCGGAAGATGGCGTGGCGCTTCAGACCTTGGCTGGGACGGCGCGGGGTGGGGATTGTGCTGCGGGAACCGCAACCGGGGGCTGGGCACCGGTTGCGCGTACGATCTGAGATCGCGGCGTGCGTGACACAACTGGGGAAGGGCCGGAAGTCTCGGCGACTGAATCTTCGTCAGACCGTTCTTCGAAACGCACGAAGTTATCCCGCCACTGAGGCTGGGTCATGGGCTGGAGGTTTCCGTCCTTGCCGAACAACCCAATGTGAATCTTTAGCAGGTATTGTATTTTCTTCTTGGGAGGATCGAGCGTGAACTCCTCATACCCGGGGTCGTCCCAATCCTTCTTGTCGACAACGGCGTATGACCGCGCATTCAACCACGCTATCATCTCGTCATGGTTCGTGAAGAAGATGCGGTAGGGGATCTTCATCAGTTTCTTCATCTGATCGAACAGGGGGTGGTTGGCCAGAATGATCTGGCTGATGGCCGCATCTTTCTGGGTGTTTGCATCCCGCAGAAACCTGACCATCTCGTCTAGCGTCTTGGCTGCCCTTTCGAGCCCTTCGATGACATCAACTTCGCGCTGCCGCTTGTAGGAAGCGCTGGAATAGTCCTGCCCACTGTTCGCGCAGGTAGTCGATGATCTCAGCGGAGGTTTCGAACGACTGCGTCGCATTGTTCGCGGGCAATGCAAATACTTCCTCGATGAACTCGTAGATTCTGGGATCATCCACGTAGTTCCAGACGATCTTCTTCTTCTTGTTGCGCCGGTACGTGTTGAACTCCGCGTACACGCCCTTCTCCACGAAGATGAAGGCCTGCCTCCCCAGCTTGACGGCTGTTTTCAGCTCCATCTCCGAGATCGAGTGCGGCGCCTGCTTCGATGCGGTGCCGAACTTGCCACCGATGATGTGAACCAAGACGTCGCAGTTCGCGATCTCACGGTAACAGGCAGCCTCAAGTGCCTCATCCTTGTCATACGGGATAGCTCCACGCTCGTTCATCACAGGCTCGTATCCGATGTCCTTGATGAACGCTTCCAAGTCGTTGCGGACATGCCGAAGATCGTAGAACGTCGAGCTTACGAACACCCTTGGTCGAGCCATATGTTTCCACCTCGATGATCGGGGAAGATACGTCACGTGTTCAGGAATGTGCAAGAACGGCGGCACTCAATGCGACTCGGATCCGTTCCCCGCGAAAACCGCGCTGCATTTTTGGGCGCGTCTGCGTGCGCGGGGAGATTGGGAAGCGACGTGCGAGGACGCCGTGTTGCGCTGCTTCCGACGCGCGGTGGTGTTGCGGCTATCGCAAGGTCAATGAGCCCACATGGTGTCCACCTCCTTCGATCTGATTATGCGTGCGTCAGCTCGAAAGTTACCTGGCCCCCATCTCACTGCCACCCAACATGGTCTGACCAGCTCTTCGACAACCGCAGGCATGGTGACCCGTCTTGCATCCCTCGCCAAGCCCAACCACACCCCCGTGTCGACGTGGAACTTGAACATCGCAAGCCTCACGAGATGAGTCGCAGGCACGGCAGCAGGAGCATCTTGTCACCGTAGTCGATGCCGAGGCGGACCACGCCGGTCCACGTGCAGCCAGTCTCGGTGAGACGGATCTTGAATCGCTCGTTCCTGCTTGCTCGAACGAGCAGCGGGGGCTCACACAGATGTTCATGGCGGCCCTGCGCGCCGCCACCAAGGGAGACGGAGTACGTGATCTTCGGAAACAGCAGGCCGGCCGGCGGGATTCCCCGAGGCACCGGGCTCCATTCGCCCACCTCCGCGACGATCTTGGTCACGACCGCTTCCATTCGGCCGCGATTGCGCACGATCAGGTCCAACACGAGATCGGGTGAGTCGGTGCCTGCGCTGCGAAACGACAACACATGGGGATCGCGTTGGCGCCACTCGCACGCCCTGTCGAGCGAGAAGCGTCGAAGCTCGAGCTCGTCAGTGACGAATGCCTGCTGAAGTTCAGCGAAGACACGGTAGAAGAAGGTCTCGAAGATGTCGGGACGCTTCTCAAGGCGTGCGAGCAACTCGGCTCGGCCCCATACGTCGTAGGGCATCTTCCGTCGTTCCATTTCCAGGCGGAACCAATCAAGAAAGCCGCCCGTCGGATCGATGGGCATGCAGAGGATGAACTTGCCCGGTCGCGACGGTCCGTCGAGGCGGGACATCGCCTCGAGAGAACGCAGGATGGAGCGCTTGGTGGACGATCCGCACGACCTAGTGAATTTGCTTTGCAGCGCGAGCGCTCGGGCCTGGGACGTGTCCGCATGCATGATGACGACGACATCGCGACCGCCGTCCCAACTGAGCCCCAACTGCACCACGAGACCCGTCGTGGCGTATTCAGCGCGAGCGACGTGGAAACAGAAGTCCTGGAAGCGCTGCCACGTCTCCAGAAGGAACAGATCGACGGCAATGGTCATCCGACGCTGAGTCTACACGTGGCTGGGGTGAATCAGATCACCCGAGTCGACCAACGCGCTCGCGGCGAAGGACACGCCGGCTTGGAGGCAGGCTGGGGGACGGCGACACCGGCGAGGATGCCGAGGATCGAGCCTGCGAGAGCACTCTTGCAGCCTCCTTCGTCTTGTCGATGGCGCCACAGGCCACCCCAGTGACGAGCGGCGTGACAATCGCGGGCGCGCATCTTTCGTCGGCGCAAGTCATGGCGCTCCGAATCGACGCACCCGTGGCGCAGGCTCCGGCCGCAACCCACGCCGCGTGGTCGGGATGCAGATGGGCCATGGTCCTGGCATCCTCGATCGGCGATCGGAACATGAGGCGCAGGTCTGCATTCTTCGCCACGACCCTACCCGACTCGAAAACCTCGACCGGCAGCGCCCGCAGTCGGAGTTCCACGGGGGTCTCGAAGAAAGGGTCGTGGTCACGGAGGGACCAGCGGGCTCTCCAGGGGCGGAGTGCCGGGCGCACCGTCGATTGCCAGACCTGGAAGACGGGAGTAACGGGACATGGAAGCAAATGGGCAACGTCGCAAAAACGATCTTCGGCTACACGACCCAGTTTCGTGCGCTGGCATCCGACGTGGAGCTTACCGTTCCGGACCTCGGCGTGACCGTGACCGCGCCTACGCGCGGCCGGGCGGTACGGCAAGCCTGGGAAGTCGCCATCAAGCGGCTCGACGCGATCGCCGCCAGCGGACTCACTCCACCGCCTCACGCGAGCGAAGGGAGTTACCACGAGGGCGTCGCGCAGCGGGTCCGGCGACTCAACCGACAGCTCGTACCGCACGGGTATTACGTGCTGCCGGAGGATCTTTCGCGCAAACAAGTCACCAACTTGGAGAGCGCGGCGGCGAAGGCAAGTGGACTCGTCCCGCCGCTGCCCAAGGAAGTCGAAGACGAGATTGTCGAGGCGCTATTCGACCCGATTCGTGGCGTGCAACCCAGGGCGTTGAACATGGTCGGGCTGTGGATGAAAGCAGACGTTCTCAAGGAATTCTCACACGTGGTCGAACAGGCCTACATGGCGTTCTACACGTTCGAGTTCATATCTCTGATGATGGTGCTCGCGCCGGTCATCGAGGGCGTCCTTCTCCGGTGGACCGGGTTCGATCCGTCGAAACCGGACGCCAAGCCTGGGAGCGCAGCCCTCCTGGACTTCGTCGCCGAGAAGACCTGTTCGGACACCTCGCAGATGATCCACCCATTGATGGTGGAGGAGCACATCTGGGCGTTCGCCAATGTCTTCGAGAAGCTCTTCTTCGCGTGGCACACAGACGCCCACAATAGCGGGTTCTTCAACCGTCACTACATGGCGCATCTCATGGGGACGGGCGACTTCTTTCGCCGAAACAACGTCGTGCGAGCGATGTTGCTGAGCGACTTGCTGGCCCACATCGTTGCGGCCTGCAACGGACAACACGAGCGGTTCGAGACCGGAAGAGAGGAATACGAGGAGCGTGCGGCCTACTACCTTGCGCGTGCGGAGCATGGTCTCTCGAATGAAGGCGGCCTTCGGTACGTGAAACTGATGAGCGAGCACAAGAACTTCCGATTCGGATGATGGGCGCGCGGAGGCCATGAGGCGGGGCCCGTGCCTTTGCCAGGACCACAGTTTGCCGATAGGTGTTGGAATGGTTGCCCCAACGATCGACCGTTGGGATTCGGATGTGGTGATTGAGCCTGGTCACGGGAATGCCGCGCGGCGCGAACGCAAGGCTGGCGGTGCGGGCTGTGAATGAGCCGCGTGTTGCGCGGCTCCCGGTGCCGGGCGGAAGGCGGTCTATCTCTCGATCAATGTGCCCACATGGTGTCCACCTCCTTCCATCCGATCATGTCTTCGTCCGCGCCGATGTTACCAACCTCCGTGGCGTCGCCTGGACGGCGCGCAGGGACACTCGTCGCCCTTCATCCAGCGGACGGAACGGGGCGGAGCCAGCCGCGTCGCGCCCAAGCAAAACGGTACTTGATCTCGGGCCAGCACTTGTTCGGGTCGAAGTCCACGCTCTCGCACGGCCAGATTTCCCCCACCAGGTCCGGCGATGACCAGCCGAACTCGATCTCGTGCCCGCATGCGGCGCACTCCACCGTGACATGGATGTCCCACTTCCCCCAGAATGACGGCGTTGCCCCTCGCAAGCGCAGCGCCTCCTGATCCGAGGCGTCGTGGCATTCGCGGCAATAGACGTTGAGATCATCGTGCTTGTAGTCCAAGGCGTCCTTCTGCGGTTCGTGTCGCCAGGCGACCAGGTGGTCGTTGCCCAGGCTACCGACGTGGAAGATGCGCCAGGCTTCCCTGGCCACGCGTGTTGACGCGATTTTGCAGCGTCCGCAGGTGCACGCGGTCTGGAACTCATGCCGCCACGTCCGCAACGAGCTTCGACGCGCCGCGAACACATGAGCTCCGCACGCCTCGCAACAGAACGGCGTCTCGCCAGCGATTGCGCGCATCGCAATCGGTCGTTCTCCCAGCCTTTGGGCAACTCGGTCTGCGCCTTCGGAAGCTTCCATTGTTCCTTGCCTCCATCACGGGTGAGTTCCAGGTCGGGTACCGCACGAGCCCGCCTTCTTGATCATGTCGGCATGCCTGCAGACGTTACGCGCAACTACAGAACCGATTCCTCCAGCGAGGGAAGCACGATGACCGTGTTCGTTCGGTTTCACCTCCCGAATCGTGGGCGCGTGGTTGGCCCGGCAAGCAACCCGGCGGGTCGTGCGGCTGGCAGTGCTCGGAAGTCGTCGGCTGCCGATGCTTGGCGTTGCAGATCCACAATGGGCACGGCAAGCGATCCGTCGCGCAACCGGCGTGCAAACTCGACATCGCGGACCTGCCCTTTCCCGGGTTCGACTTCCAGCGCGCGAACGAGCTCTGCGCGATACGGCCGTTTGCGATTCCAGGCGTAGAAGACCCTATCGGGGAGCGTGGGCACCTCGCTCATGAGCCAGCGCGCCTCGTCGTCGGGCGCAAGGTACGGCGACCCGGTTCGGCGTTCCCATGGCGCGGGCTCGGGCCGCAACCTACGCCCCGTCACGGGCAGCAGATGGGCCATGCTCCGCGCATCCTCGATCGACGAGCGGAACAAGAATTGGAGATTTGTGTTCGTCGCCACGACCTTGGGCAAGGATGCCGAGACCCGAGCAGCTCCGGCGAGCGATTGCGAAATGAGAAAGAAAGTCGTTCCACGCGATCGGGCCATCGAAAGAATTCGCTCGTAATTCCCTGCAATATCGCCACCAGCAGCCAATCCCTCCTGCCATTCATCGACGAATACCGCGACCGGCCGTCTCACTTCTTCGGCAGTGCGCTCGAAGATTGCGCGCGTGAGCTTGAGCATGATGAGTCCGGCCCAGAACCGCCCCAAGTCCTCGCAGCCCAAGGGCGGCGACCCCACGTCGACGAACACGATCTTCTCGGAGAGCAACCTGCGGAACGAAAGCGCATCGCGCGCGCCCAGCATGAGCTTCGTCGAGGGCAGGCGGAGCAATCGATGCAGCCTGGCGCGCACGCCTTCGAGCGATCCCGCGGCAAGCCGCTGCGTGCCACTTCGCGCGGAAAAAAAGTCGCGCACCTCGGGCGAAGACGACTCGATCGCGGCACTTGCAAGCGACACGGGGTCGGACAGGAGCCCTGCGACTTCTGGAAGCGACATCCCGCGGGTGATCCCGAGAAGCGTCAGATGGAAGAGGAAGCTGTCCTGACGCACGCCGAGGTCGGCACCCCCGAGCCGATCGACGAGGCTCGTCACCTCGAATGCCTGCACCTCGGCGGGCACGCCCGGTTCGGGTTTCAGGATCTGCATGGGCACCAGGGCGGTCGACGAGAAGGGGTTCACTACGACGAGGGAGTCGAGCATGCGGTCCGCGTCGCGGGCCGGCAGCGCCTTCAGGAGATCGAGGAAGAGCAACCGCATGAGCTCGGTGAACTCGCTCTTGTGGTCGACGAGCATGAGTCCGATGGGCACACGGCGCTCGGCGATGAGCGCGAGGATTGCATGGGCGACGCCGGCCACGAGTCTTGTCTTGCCACTTCCGGTCCCACCTACGACCAGGGTGTGGCCAGTGCCCGCGATGTCGCGCACCGGGATGCGTACTTGGATCGACGGGTCGGCGCATGCATTCCCGATCGCGATGCTCTGATCCGGGTGCCGCGACAGAGCCGCCATCTCGGCTTGGAAACGGGCATCGACCGGCGGATTGGACGAAGCCGCCGCGACGGCGAAGCGCTCCGCCTCGTATGCCCGGGCACGGTCGTCCAGACCACCGAGTCCCCGCAGGATCGAAAGCACGCGGCTCATCGGCTGCCCGCTCAATCCTCTTCCGGACCGCGGAAGGCATGCGCGTCGGGATCCACGGGCCGGAACCCGTCATCCTGGGCGGGCAGTCCATGTTGGGGCGCTGGCGGCGGCACGCGACGCCGGGGCAGCATCCTCGCGCGTTCGTCGTATGCGCTGCGCTTCTCGCGCTTGGCCGCCTCGTGCGCCCACCCCCAATATCCCAAGCCGCCGATAGCGATGAAGGCGAGGACGAAGAGCACGGCGCCTGCCTGGACGACGGGCAGAGGACCTGAGGGCATGTTGTGCAGGAACTCGGGCACGCCGACGACGAGGACCGCCGTCGCCACGAGCACCAAGCCCCATTTGACCAATCCCTCCACGTCCTTGGGCCAACCTAGGTGGCGGATGACGAACGCGCCGATGCCCACCACGACACAACCTACGACGATGAGTGCGATAGCCTGCATTCTCTTCTCCTTTATGCGTGATGACGAGCCTCACGCGTCTCTCTGGTCACCTCGCCGCAATCGCACAGAACTGTGCGAGCAGTCCCCGCAGCAGGGTTGATGCCACGATCGGCGTCGTGCCTGCGATGTCGCCTACCTTGCAATGCGGCCGAACCCCAACCCGTTACCCCTCCTGCGATGCTCCAACTGCAGAAGTGAACGTGCTCTTCGCATCCCAAGCCACATGCCCGGCTACTCCGAAGAAGCCGCGGCATCGACTGGCTCGGCTGCTACGTGAGATCCGGGCATCGCGACGCTCGCATCCACGTTCGTGGCGCTTGTCGAGGTCGCAGCCCGAACCGACGCCATGGCCCGTTCGATGGCCTCGATTCGCGTGGCGAGCGATCTCGCGAACAACATCGAGTACACGACGGCGGCGAAGGCCGAGGCAAGAGCGAGCATCTTCCCGATAGCGTTCCGCATCCTGCCTCGGGGTACGGCTCGGACTTGATCGCGCTCTTGCACCCGCGGCGGCTCCGTTACTCGTTCCCGATCTCCGTCCGATCCGCCTGACTCCTCTTCCAGACGGTCATCGTCGGTAGCGAGTTCGAGTAACTCCGCCTGCGGCCCCCGGTACACGGCGATCCGGCGCTGATGCCACGGGTCCACGACCAAGCCCAGGCTGTGGGGCTGCGTCCATGTGGATTGGTTCACGCGATCGGTGCCCGAGAAACAGAGCCCCAGACGCGGATGCGTATGTACCCAGCCGAGCGGCACGCAATCAGGAAAGAGCACCTGCGCCGTGAATCTGGTGCGGAACTCCGATTGCTCCGTGGTGCGGACCGACGCCAACCCGGAGCGGCATTCGGTGTCCGGAACCACGCCGAGCACGATGGCGTGCAACCCCGCCTTGTCCCGGTACCGCTTCCCCACGACGAGCCCGTACCATTCGTTCGGCGCAGCTTGCCGGCCGAACTCGATCAGTCGCTCCACGGTCGACTCGGGGACGGCCGCCTCGAACCCATCCGCGCCACGGAAAACCCGGCACGCCGTGCGCGCGACCTCGCGTTCGGCATCATGCACGGGTTCGGCCACGTTGCCCAACGGGACGAACGCGCTGTCCGCGTCGTCGGTCAAGAACGCGTTGGGTTTCATGCGCGGCTCCTCGCCGGGGAGAAGCTGCAAGTGTCGTCCGTGGCATCGCGCAGCGGCGTGGCGCCAGGGGCGCAACGGAAACCCGACGATGGAGCGAACGTGGCGTCCGCATCCTCCACCCCGAACATAAGATCTGCGGGGAGCACGGGGAGCAGGAGACCAGGTTGCGCCGGCCGACTGCCGAGCACCGATCGCCAATGGAGGATCGGCTCATGGTGGTATCCATCGAATCCGCCGTCATCGGGTTCATCGAAGTTGAGAAGGCGCATCACGTGGATGACCAGTTGGCAGAGCAGCATCTGACCCCGCGACTCTCCCCAGCCATCGCCGATGCAGAAGAGACCCGAGGCAGGATGCACGTGCTGCGACCAAGGCACCGGACGGCTCACGATCTGCACGCGCGGAGCCGAGAACGGGAAGTTGTTTCCCGCATTCAGGTCGAAGAACGCGAGCGCCGAGTCGGTGTGCTTGTCAGGGCCGATCAGGATCGGGAAGCGGTACTCGACGAGGTACGCGGCCGCGGCGCCGGACTCCCCAAGTTCCGGCGCCATGTCCCGCCCGCGCGCGGCATCTTCCCCCGAGGCGAAGGCCCGGACCCGCCCGAGCGTAGGCGCAGAAAGGCGCATGACCGCTCGGTAGTCGAGGGCCAAACGCCCCTTGAGCTTGTGAGGGGGAAGACGAGCCATCAGTGCCCCGTCTGGATGTCGTTGACCTGGATCAGGTCGCCCGATTCGACTTCCGAACCCGCGACCGAAGCCGAGAGAGGGATGGTCTTGCCCGTCCGTTGATTCGTGAGCGTGAGCGGGCGAGTCGTCGGGCGTTCGATGAATCCCGCCTTCACGAGCTCATCGATTGCCTTCGCGCCGGTAGTGGCTGCGCCAAGCTCCGCGGGGAACTTGTTGCCTTCGCGCGGGTGCAAAAACACAACCTCGACCTTGCCGTTCGTGGTACTCATTACTCTATCACTCCTTGTTTGCGGCCATGTCGGTCGCTTCACTTCCTTCAATGCACCGAGCGTCGATGCCGTTACCGGCTTTGCGCTTCAGAGTCGTGTAAAGATCGTCGACCGATCCCTGGAGCTGGTAGGCATGCGATTCGCCGCTGGCGGCGTCTTCCACCTCGAAGATGGCAGCCATGGGCAGCCCGAGCTTGCGGCATCTGACGTTGCGGAGCCTGCTGCCCTTGCCTATCGAGTCCACCATGAGAAGGAGGGCGGGAGCATCGTCAGGTGTCTTGTGGCAGGCTTTGCACGCCGGAGCCTCGCGCACTGCAAACGCCGGACGCATGACCGAGACGCGCGATCCGCAACGCGCGCACGGCGCCTCTACGATGAACGGCATCGGCAGCCTCACGACCGGCTCCTTCATGCGGGAACCCACCGCTTCAAGGATGCGCGACAATGGATCGTCAGCGCGCACGTCAATCGGCTGGATGTCCGGGAACACTCGATGCACGCCAGGACATGCGGGGTCAGCCGTGATCTCGGCGGTCGAACTCTTGCCCGTGGTGATGTCGAGATGGAAGATCCTGCCCCCCAAGGGGAACCTGCCGTGGATCGCTTCCAGGCAGGCTGCCGACATCAGAGCGCTGAAAGCGGCGGCCAGGGGTTGGGTCGCGGGGATGCGGCCTTCTGCGACGACGTTGGCCGCGTATGTGCCGCAGGACACGCTGTGCGTCTCGACGCCGGGGTGCAGGCAACGCCAACAGGGTTCTTCCGCGGACCTGTTCGGGAATACCGTGACTTGGCCTCGGTTCCCAGAGAAACCCGCTTCGATCAAGGGAATGCCAAGAAGCCGCGCGGCATCCGCCAGGAACGCGCGCGATGCGAGCGAATCCACGGCCGACATGATGGCCGATACTCCATGAAGAGCACCGAGCCCCAGCTGCTCGGCGCGCGACATCGCGTACCTGATGCGCGGCTCCGCCGCATACGAAAGGGAGAGCGCACCCAACGCGACCTCCCTCGCCTTGTGCCTCTTGGCACCGTGGGCAAGGCAATCACGCCTGAACAAGGGCGAGCGCGTGAGATTGGAAGACTCGATTACGTCGTAGTCGACGAATCGGAGCTCGCCGACTCCGGACAACGCGAGATTCATCGCGATGTTGTTGCCGCCCGCGCCGCAGCCGATCACGGCGACCACGGCGTTGCGCATGGTGTCGGATTCATACCCCGCAAGTCGTTCCCGGCTGAAAAGGCCATTGTCGTCGTGTCTCTGACCGGTAGTGTCCATGGGAACTCCTTTGCGTTGAAGCGCGCGCGTGCCTGATAGCAGCGGCTGAAAGCCGACCGTGCTCAACCTCACGATTCCTTCATGCAGAGAACGCTCGACCCGTTACGGCCTGCAGTCAGTGTGATCGCCCTGGTCCCCCGGAAGCCCACACACCCGGCACGGCGGTTCGTGCATGGTGAATCTCGCCAGCGAACGCGGCTCGGTCAGAGGCGAGAAGGAACGGTGGTCATCCCGCGCAGCACTTGGCAAGGGTTCATGCGGCGCTGCAATCAGGGGCCCCAGTCTTGTCCGCGGCATGCGATGGAGGGGACGGAAGGATGAGTCGGGACGACGCTGGCCCGAACGCGGCCAGGAGCCGAGCAGCGAACGCAGGAGGAAGGCCACGACAATGATGGCGATTATCGCTCCCATGACGATAACCACGGGCTGAAGCCATGGCCCGCCGACTGGAGACTCCGCAGTTCCTGGCCCCTCAGGCAGGCAAGTGCACGTGTTGTGTCGTTGTGATTCGGGCCGGTGCACACTGTGCCTCCATGAGCGAATGTTCGCCGTACCTCGAACGGTGGCGGCGACGCTCCTGCTTCGCTTTCCATGACGTCCGCCACGCCCGCGTTTCAGATTCGTACCCGCAATGCGGAGGTGAGAGCTGTTCGCCACGCAGGATGCCAGCACCGGGATGTTCTGATCCACGATGGGATCGCCGCGCCTCACGCATCCCAAGAGTATCGCTCTTGCGTCTGGAGGGCGGAGGCCGTGTCCATGACCAGATCCCTCTTGTACTGGTCCTTGTACATGTTGTACGCGTCATAGGTCACGCGCTACCTGCAGCTGGAAGAGGCGAACAAGAACGGTGGATACGGGCGACTCCACAAGGGGCGCGAGCTGGATGCGAACTCACCGTCTGGAAGCTCCGCCGCTGGCGGCGCACCGATCGACACGGGATCCTTCGGTACGGGCGAACCCCGCGCTGTTGCCCGCCGGCTTCTCCGTCGGCGTTGGGCGTCCGAACTCGTGCGGCTGCGGAGCTTATCCGAACTCACGATCGATGAGCCCCGGCGTCTGTGCATTTGGGATCCACCGAGAGCGAGCGCAAGACACCTCGAAAGATCAGCCGCCATACTCTTCCGGCAGGCGCCGCGCGCTTACGAAGCCGATGTTGCGCAACGCCTTCTTTGCTGTTTTTCGAGCGCGGTGCACCCGAACGCGGCCCTTGCCGATGGAACTGAGCCCCGCTTCGATCCGGGCCACCTCATCACCGATCGTCGCGATGTCACCCGCACTTACCCTTTCCAGCGCCATGCGGATCCAGTGGATGCGCTCGGGGGCAAGTCGCTCGAACTCCACCTCCAAGATCGCCTCCTCCGGCGTCCAGCCCAGGGCGGGCTCCCCGAACCCAACGGGAAGCGTGGCGTACGAAAGGCGAGCGACAGCGGGCTCCTCGCACTGCCCCTGTCCACCTTCCTGGTCGAGGGAAACCCTGCGCGACCCGGTGACAATCGGGCTGTCACGCCGGAGATACTCGCGGACCACGTGCGCGGTCGTCGACGCGAGCCACCGCCGCACCGACTCGGCATCGGCGAACCGCAACGTGTGCAACTGGCGGCGAAGCCGAAATTCGACGTCGGCAGCGGCTGCCCTCACCTGAAGGGGATGACGGAGCACGCGCGAACATGATGCCCGGACCGCGTCTCGGAGTTCGACAACGATGCGCAGCACCTCGTCCGACGTGAGGCACGGCTCCTCAAGGCTGCTAGACTTGTCGCAGCGCAAACCATCGCGCCTATCGCGGGGGCGCCTCTCGAAGGCGACGAGCTTGCCGACGAACAAGATGTTCTTGCCGCGACCTTCGACTCGAATTGGAACGTTAGGGATCATCGAGCCGGGGATTAGCTGGCCGTTCTCGTCCCTGGGCACCTCTTGACCGGGTTCGAGAAGTCTTCCGTCATTGGTCACGCGCAGCGCGTTGGTCGCGGCCGTTGCGGGTGCAGGTTGCGGCGCGGGAACCGCATCGGCGGCCGGTGCCGGGTCGTTCGCCTCCGCGTCCGCCAGCCTACGCTGGACCTCGCGGGCAAGCGTCGTGGCTCCTTCTCTCCTGTTGTTCATTTCTCAACCTCCTATGGTCGCGAAAAGGGCTTTGCCGGCCAGATGCCGGTAGCGGAGAATTCAACCAGCGCGTTGATCCAGGCGATGGCGCGCCCCCGCACCCACACCCCGGTGTTGGTCGGGTGCCATTCGTCGGGTCCATGCAGGCACAGACTCCCATCTACGTACCGATGGACTGCAACGCTCACGGGCAGGCTCGGGTAGAGCAGGAACACCCGGGGAGCGGCAAACGGAAAGTCCTCCGGATAGGTAATGCGGAGTGCGAACCGCGCACCACCCGCCCTGACTTCTTCCTCCCAGGCGAGGTGATTGGCGACCCGAACAAATCGGCCATTCGCGGCGGCCTGGAGCACCTGCAGTTCAACGTGAAAGCGTTGCGGGCTGCGCTGGACCCAACTCATGGACATGAGCAACTCCTCATTAGTTCGGGACGCGACTGGCAGCTTGTGCCCAAGCCTAGTATCCGCGTCTATCGACCTCTGCGATTGACCAGTACGTTAGCCTTCACTATCACCTACTAGACAGAATTAGCCCCTTATGGACATAATGCCGTTGTCGGCTTCTCCGCGACGTTCGCATTCCCAATGCGGATGGCGCGGAGAGGCTGAAAGCGGGACGATATCCGCCATCCCCTAGAGGGAAGCCGGTATGATGGGCGGTGTCCCTTCGGGCCCGACGCACATTAGGTGCGCCGGATCAGATCAGCGCGGGGTCGCCCCGGTGCCGCGTCATCGACTCATTCAATCCGGTGTCTACTCCGCGGAATCTTCGCGGACAGGATTCAATCGTACCTCTGAAGCCTCTCCCTATCTCAAGTGGGCGACCTATGTAGGCGCCCCATTTTTGTTACCCACGAGCACGGTAGCGGCGAACGTCGTCGCCAAAACCCCCGTACGCGGCCAGTGCGGGTGCTTCGCTTTATTAGACGTTCGATGCGCCTTGTTGCGAGGGGTAGGTGCATCACTTCAGTCGTTGGTGTACTCCCAGAGAAAGCTCCCCACGGATGCGACGATTCTTGGCCGCCTCGGTGGCCGGAGGGTCCATGCGGATCCGCAGACCTGGCCGCCGGGCGATCCAGCGCAAATGCGCGCGAATATCACGGCCGCATCGACCGGGATCCAATCGTGGTCGCTCCAACGATCCGGCTCCGGACGGATCTTCACCCTGCAGGGGGAGTCTCCTTCTGGCTGCAATTGCCAGATCCCCCGGTACATTTCTCTTCCCGCCGGGTTCCTAGACCAGAGCAAGCCAGTGGCGAGTCCGCATAGTTTGTCATCGATCCATCCGATTAGAAGGAGCCTCGTTCCTTCATACATGCTGTCTTCTTCATCGCAGACGGCGGCCACATCTCGATCGCGCCGGACGGTGGTGCACCGACCCCGGAAACGATTCGGCTGGCCCATGTCCACGCCCAGGAATCGGAGCCCCGCAGGGCTGTCAAAGATTCGAATATCGCGGAAGGGAGGTGCGCTCTGCACTGCGACAGAGAACACAGGCTCTCTATGCGACTCCAGCCACGGTACCCCCGGTTCCGGGGTGACCGCGCTTCGCGCTGTGGGAGGGCTGGACTGCATCCCAGACCCGGCGACCGGCAGAGTCGAGGCGACCTCAAAAGCTATCGCGGCGGAGGGATTTGTTCCGGAAGTGATAGGCACAGCCCGGACACTGCGGAAGGCTTGATGAACGAAGACGCCGGCAGCCACAATGCAGCCGGCAAGAGCGCCGACCCCAGCCAACCGCCACGTGGTCGCGACCGCAGCCCTGGCACTGTCCCGCGCTGAGGCGCAAAGAAACACCAGGGATCCGGTTAAGACGTCGAGGAGCCGCTGCCGGAAACCGTCCAGGAAACGCTTGCGCCGAGCCTGCTCCTGACGCTTCAGATTCTCCGGCCAGACCGGTGGTTGAAGCGTCTTGAGGGCGACCTCGACGGCATCGTACATCCGATTGGTGTCGTCCGAGCTCGGGTAGCCCAGGCTCGTGAATCGCTGTACGTATTTCTCCCGATCCTTGCGGACACGGTCCAGCATGTCGCCAATCAGGCATCGCAGGTCAACGCGCTCTGGCTCTGGGGCTGCATGCACGGGCGCCTGCTCTGCAAGCATCGGCACAGCCGCTTGTTCGACTTTACGCTTGCGAAAACGATCCAACGCCGAGTTTCGCGCCACGACAAGGAGGTACGCCTGAGGACATCGCGCTTTGCGAATACCTTCCGGTTTCCCGAAGATCTTCCCAAGCGCCTCCAAGAGAGCATCGTCGGCATCGTCGGCGCTCCGCAGGTCGCTCCGCAGCCTGCGCGCCACCCACACCACGTCTTCCGGAGACACGCTGGTGATGCCCCGTTCGCGCGCCCAATCGGCGAACGCTTCGCCGATCAGGTGAAGCTGGGTGACCGTGACTGCCATCGGACAAACGACGCGCGGGGCGCCGACAAACGAATGGTAGCAGGGAGCAAGGCCACCGGGTCGCTTCCAGCCACACTGGAACGCTCGTGTCGTCCTACCTACGCGTCGCGATCCTAGCGAGGCCCCGATGCTCGACAGAAATGCCGCCTCCACCCTGACGTGCGGCCACAAACAAGACTACGCGGATGACGTATCTTCTTCGCATGGACGATCCGTTTTCAGCCAAGAACCGGTTCGACGCAGCGTTGGGGAATCGCGTCGCCTGGTGGCTCACCGCCAGAACTCTGCGGGACGCGGCCACAATGGTTCACGACGGGATCCCCGACGCGGAACGCCAACGGTATCGAGGCTTCGATATGAGCGGGTTCACGCCGCTCAACTCCAGCGCGGGGATCCAGAACGTGTTCGTCTTCCTGGCCGGTCTCGCCTTGGAGAACCTACACAAGGGCGAGATCGTGCGCATGAACCCGAACGCCGTGAGCGGTGGCAAGCTGCAGCAGACGATCAAGTCCCACTATTTGATCGACCTCGCGCGGAGTGCAGGGCTCGTCGTAGGCGACGGACTGACCGTCGACGAGGTAGAGATCCTCTCGATCGCGACCGAGGCGTGCTTCTCATGGGGGAGGTACCCCGGAGGCTCGGCGCACGACAAGCCGGGGAGCATTGCGCCCCCCTACACGCTCGACAACCAGCGTTTCAAGCAACTGTTCGAGGCGCTCTTCGATCGGTTGGAGGCAAGCGTGATGCAGGGAATAGACGACACCGAGAACGGAGGGAGGTCGACGAGCTGATCCAGGTGCAAGGAGAGCGAAGTTGATCACGCGCGCAAGTCGCCTGGTAGTAGGGAGGGTCTTGGTCAGGCGGGCGGCACGATGAGCGTAATGGACTCGAGGAGGGCACGGCATCCCGGTACCGAGTACCGGACACCGGTGAGCACAACCCCGCGCGAGGTCGACAGCGAGAGCGACCAGGGCGCCGGACAACCACGAGGAAATCCGCCAAGTTGAACACCATTCGTGTTCTCGCTGCAGAAACATTCGGCGGGAACAGCGGGATCGAGGACCATGGGGTAGCGAACGCACGAACCCGGGCAGTGCCGTAGAGACGGAACCGCCGGGTCGATGGCCGTACCAACGCAAGGGCCACCGCGTGCCTGGCGGGCGCCTGGTCGGCGGGGCGAAGATCACGCGGCGCAGGCGCAAGTCAATCAGCAACGGGGGTCAGGTGGGATGCGGCATGGCGCTTGACGAAAGTGTCGGTGCGTGGTGGCTTGGAACGAACGGCGAACGGCCAGGTTGGACCGCCGGCACGGTCTTTGGCAACCTATCGGCAAGACAAGCACTTGAAAGCAAATAGATCGCCCTACTTGCAGAGCCCTGCCTCGCACACGCGATTCCCTGCCCGAGGGATTGAGACATCTCCCCGGGATTCCCGCCGACAACCATCATGCCAGACCGAGTGGTGGCAACGGCCATGTAGGCCAATGCCTTGGCAGCAGAGGAGGATGATATGGATCCGGAAGTAATCACGGAGATACTGAAGGAACTGCTCGAACGCGGATTTGTCGTGCCGCTCCACTTTGCCGTGATAGGCAAGAACGGCTCCGCAGCAATCGGTCGCATCGAGCCCGACGACGATGATGCGTTGAGGACCGTCATACTCGCCACTCACGTTGAAAACGGGGTGTTCGCCCTGCCGATCAACATCATGTTCGTCGGCTCCGAGAACTCGCCCGGACCCGCCCGGGTTGAGCTAGCTGCTGACGGCGCGCGCCGATTCTGCAATTGACGATGATTGGACTTCGGATCTTGCTGTCCTGCGACTCTGGCAGAGACGAAACGATTGCTGCTCAGGCGCCATCTCGCTGGCGGCACTCCGGATTGGGCTTCAATGACTGCTCGCCGACAGACGGACGGTGGACCACGGCCACGTTGCTGACCCTCGATACTGCTGACCACGCGGGCAACCTGCCGCAACTGAAGAGTTCGCTGAGTTGCTCGCGTATTGCCTCACAGCGCGCGGCGATCGCGCTCGGGATCCGATGCAAGGTCGAGACGCTGACCGCGGCGATCCCCGTCTCCTTGAGCAACGCCTCAGGTTCACGCTTCAAGAGCGAACTTGAAGTCTCAATGAAAGTCGACCCCGATGACCTCGAGCCCGACGATGCCATGTGCTCTCTTCAAGTCGCATGCGACAAGGCGAAGCATTGCAAGCAAACCGTCAAAATCGACATTCGGCACCCCGGAACCAACTTTCCATGTCTTGCTGGGTCCGGAAGCACAGACGACCAGAACGCCATGTCGTGAGTTGTTCGCCTTCATGTACGTGCCAACGAGTTGGTCTGCGAGCGCAGTCTTAAGGTCAGATAGCTCCCAGCGCTCCGCGATCTTGACCTCGATGGTCACCGGACCATCGCACCGCGGATTGTACATTCGGATGTCGGGCTTCCTCCTCCTCGTAACCTCAGGCTCCCGAGCGACCGAGTATTGTCCGCGTCGCCGCAAGTCGAGTTCATGCGCGAAGTAGTTCTGCACCGGCTCTTCCAAGATGGGACCCTTGGGTGGATTGTACGCTTGGCGAACGCTGAAATCATCATTCAGAAGGTGAAGTCGAATATCATCGAGACGGCCTATTGCAATCGCGAAGAGTTCATCGGTAGAGCGTGGCTCGAGTACAAGTGAGTGGATGAACTTGCTGGCGTCGAGAATGGACATCGCTGTTCCGGCGTTATCCGCGGCCCGAGTGTCGGCCATATGCCGAATCCAATCGCGAATGTCAGTCAACGCCGGATGCTCTGCGAGGCGATCTAGCGCTTCTACCGTCGCCGGGCCAGGGATCTCGGAAAGCCAAGTAATGAGTGAGTTGCGCAAGTCCTGGGAACCGTCTCGAATTCCAGGGGAGAAGACGCCGTCGTGCGTGATATCGTCTTGGGGTCGTACCATGACGTACGCGAGCGGGATCAGTCGTGCGAGTGCCGGGCCGTCCGCGCGAAGCGCTGTGGGCTTGAGAGCTGAGCGACCGTCGTGGACCGTCCAGAGTCGCGAACAGACCTCTTCGGCTAGCTGCTTTGGAACCTTGCGGGCATGCAGGGCGACCTCAAGGTAATCCACGGCTGCACGGGGATCGTATGCCACCCAGAAGCACCACCAGAGCGCGAAGCGCGGCGGGTCTTCAGCTGCCCTCGCGACACGATCGCTTGCCAGTGCCGTTGCGCCTTCCTTGGTCAGGGCGCCGGTCGAATGCAGAACCTCGAGGGTTGATTCCAGTGCTGGGAGCCCGGGCGGATCACCAGCCATCAAGAGGTCAAGGAGGGCAGGTGCGCACGCGAGACGGACTTCGATGCTCGCTAGCGGCAGTTTCCAGAGCAGACGGCCGGTGTCCGGGTTCTTTTCCGGGGGGACATACCCGAAGTCGAGGCGAAGCGCCTCTGCGAATGTCGCGCGGACCAGATCAGGACGCGCCTGTGAGAGGTGAGAAAGCCAATCCGGAAAACCGTTGAGCTCCCAACTCGCGTACACCACCGCGTTGGTTAGAAGGGGTTGAGGAAGCGCGCAAAGGTCGAGGCCCGCTTCGATCTCAAGCCCAAGCCCAATCAAGCCGAAGATACAACCATAGGGCGTGGAATTCGGTTCCCCTTTCTCTCGCCTGTCGGGTGTTCGTGATCGCCAAAACTGCCGGAACCCTTCTCGGGCAGCCTCGGCGATTTGCCCATCATACGTCTCGGTGATCGCATCGAAGGACATCGATTCCCAGCGACCATCGCGCTGGGCGCGTTGGCACGTAGAGTATAGATGACGTAACGCGTTGAAGTCTTCCCCCGAACGGATACGCTCGATGGCGACCCCGAGCGCCTTGTGGTTCTTCTCGGTCAACGCACGTTGCTTGATCAGGCGGGCGCGCTGTCGCAATTGCATCTGGAGGATTGCGGGATGGGGTGTTGATGGCTGCGGGTTCAGCAAGCGCTGCAACCTTGTCTTCATCGCGTTCGTACCGTTGTTAGCGTCACTGCGCTCTGCGAGGTCAGTCAGGAACTTCAATCGCGCGTCGGGATCCATGGTGCCCGCGAGAACTCGAAGTAGGCAAGAGAACGCCAGGAGGCGATCCCGAACATCCGTCTTGGCGGCAGCGTCTGAGCTCAGCCACCCAGTGTCCTTCTCGCCAGGTTCAAGGCTGCCGAGCAGTTCGATATCCCAAGACTCGCGAGGGAAACGCTTCCTTCTTGCCGCGATGACAGCGGCCTTCCGCCAGAATATCTCGCGACGCAACATAGGGTTTTCCGCAAGGACATGATCGACACCGTATCCCGATAGGCTGTCATGATACCCACTGAGATAGCAGACGAGCGCGAGTGACGTGCCGGGGATTGACGGGAACGGGGCGCCGTCCTTGATGACCTCGGCAACGAGACTCGCTAAGCAATCCGCGAGCCACAAGCGCTCCGGTTTGATCGTAGGCTGATCTTGATCGTCCGGCGCTGGCGATCCGACCATTTCCTGGGTCAGAAGTTCGAGGAACTGACTTCGCTCTGCCGCGCCGCAGCGCGCCGGCAATCGAGGCACGAGGACGTTCAGACCCGTGACGAGATCCTTCCGCATTGGACCCACCGCGACTAGCGCAGCGACCAGTGATCGCACATCGAGGTTACCCGGAAATAGTTCGTCCACAAGCGTGGCGAGGATGTCGGGGCTTCGGGCCGCCGGATGTGCTACCAGAGTCGCGAGTTGCTTTCGGCGACGACCGGCGCTTGGCCCCGGCATCGCCGCAGCCTCGATCGCCACATCACGCAGTCGTGGAGAAGTGTCAGGGGCCATAGCGAACTCAAGGGCTGAATCTGCAAGCTCAACAATCCGCCCCGTCTTCACGATTCTGAGCAAGGTCTGTTTGACGTGATCGGGCTGGTCTTCCGATCCGAGAAGTTCCCGAATCGTGTCGACGAGCTCAGTACAAGCGAACCGCTTCAGCCCGAACGAATCGAAATGATGGTAGACATGTTCGCGGTCCCCGAATCTCGCAGCATAGGCAGAAAGCGTTGCCCTTCGATCCGCGGCCGGCAAAGCCGCCGGATCTCCCTCATCGACAAGGTGCTCTGGCATGGTCCCGATCGCCATCTCACGGACTTCTCTGTCCGTTGCTGCCAACCATGCGACCACGGGCGCGATGTGCCGGGGAACTACCGTTCTGCCGGAGGTCTTTCGGAACAGCAGGGTTTCGAGGTCGGTGCGCGGCAGACCGTCGCCTATCATCTGAGCAAGCCGTTCAGCGGCGAGGAACTCCTGTACGCTCCGGTGGTGGATTCGAACGCGGCCATATGTCGCTTCGTCGAAGAGGCCCCTGGCCAGAAGCTCACGGATTTCAGCGTTCGTCCAGTCAACAAGAATATCCCGCGGATCAATGGAGTCATCTGCCCTCGGGTCGGGCGCATCCTCGGGTAACCGGAATGATCCCCTCTGTACGAGGATCGCCGCGAGGGCGAGGTCCCTCGCGCCCTCGCGCGCCTTCATGGAAGAAAGGACCGTAGGGCGGTCCGGTTTCTCCTTGAGCCGTTCACCTGCATTGAACGCGACAAGTTCGCGAAGGGAACCAAGCCTCCGGTTTGCTATCCAGTACTTCGACAGCCATTGAATGTCGAGAGGGCGCTCAACGAATGACCAGGTATTCGAGTCACGGACGGACTGAAGCAGAGCCTGAACGTCCATCACCCCATAGTGTGTAGCAAGCGCTGAGACTTGGTTTTCGTCGAGCGGCCCCAATTGAACCAGCTTCGGGACTGCTTGATCATCAGGGGAATAGAGGTGGGGGGCCAACCTCCGGACTTCGTCTTCGTCACAGGAACGCCAATCGCTGGCCCTGCTTGAGATGACGAGGTGGATCCGGCGAAGGTGCGGTTCCAGTTCCTGCGCAAATGTTGTCAGCGCTGACGATAGCGCGCTGCCTCTCAGGGTTGCCTCGTCCACAGCGTCCAAGAAGAACCACGCTTCATCTGCGGCCGCTTCATTCCATGTCCGATAAGCCCCAAGATCATCCAGGTGAAGAGAGTTCGCCACGCCCCGGCGAGCGACCTCTTCGACGCGCAGGAAGAATCCCGCCTTGCCGGCACGACGTTGCTGATCGGCGCAGGCGCGTAGCTCTTCGGTCTTGCCTGTGCCGCGTTCGCCAAGAACGACAACGCAGCCACCGCACAGCAGATCGGGCCACGCCTGGATGTTCAGGCCGAACCGCCCGAACCACGCCGAACGCACGCCCACAAGGGACGTCTCCGAGATGGGCAGGAACCGCCGATCGAGTTGGATCCAGCGTGATGGGGAGGAGGACATAGGGGTCGTGTGCACCGATCGTGAGAAGCTCGCGTTGCTGGAAGTGTGCCCGATTCTGAACGCCAGTCAAGTGGTCACGCGGGAAGCATAAGACTCGGGCCAGAGCATGCCTGACCGAAGCAATCACCGGGGCGAGTTTCTCTCGACAGGGGAGACATGTCCCCAGGAGCAGCACCTTGCGGTGCGTGGCCCATGGCGTCATGCTGTACGAAGTTGTCGACAATTGTCTTTCTATGTAACAGTCTGGTGCTCCCAAGGAACCCTCATCGTTTCCGATTCTCTCTCAGTGCTGGTCTGTGCGTTTACAAGAGTTTCGGTCCGCGTCAGCTTGCCCATTGCCCACCGGTTGCCCTTGGGGTGATTATCGGGGGTTAGATTTGGTCACGGATGGAACATGATGTTCTAGGGAATTGCGGCGCTGTCGTGCGGGATTCGGCTAGATAGAGCTCAGTTGCGGACTGGGGTGCCGTGGGTTCGAATCCCACCCCCTCCGCCAAGTTTCACTTTTTGTGAAATCGTAAGAAACAGCCTCGGCGCAAAGCGCCTCGGCATGGTATTTTTCCGCAATTTTAAAGGCATTTTTGAAATCCAAA
>Ga0265296_1000259_pt1 | contig 95345 bp, 82 predicted proteins | sample MunlanPumphouse1_FD_189073 | JGI IMG/M metagenome (GOLD analysis project Ga0265296, IMG submission 189073) | Groundwater microbial communities from a municipal landfill in Southern Ontario, Canada - Pumphouse #1 | ecosystem: Environmental > Aquatic > Deep subsurface > Groundwater | place...
ATGCGCTGGAACGCAATCTGCTCGCGCGGCAGCAGTTCAAGGGTGCCGGGCGGGGTACGGGGCTTGATCACGGGCGGAACTCCTGCGGGAACGGGACGTGGGAGGGGGCGACATTCTAGCGCCCCGCATCGCATGGCCGTGGAATACGGGGTCCAACGGCCGCTTGAAGTATCATAAAGCCCTCCCCCGCCCGCGATACGCCCACGCAACATGTCCCGGCCTTCCGGCGCTCCGCCCGCCACCAACGACCCCGCCGCGCCGTCCTGCGCCACGCTGGACTGCCTGCACTGCTCGGTACGCCACCTGGCGGTGTGCTCTGCGCTGTCGCCCGATGAGGTGCAGGCGCTGGAACAGGTGACCGTGTCGCAGCAGGTGACGATGGGCAGCACCCTCGCCCGCAGCGGCGAAGAGCGCCAGCATGTCTATACATTGACCGGCGGTGCACTGCGGCTGGTACGCACGCTTGCCGACGGCCGCCGCCAGATCAATGGCTTCGTGCTGCCAGGCGATTACCTGGGCCTGAGCGGCAGCGACCACCATCGCTACGACATCGAGGCCATCGCCGACAGCCGCGTGTGCCGCGTCGCCCTGCCGCAGATGAAGGGCCTGCGTGCCCGTTATCCGCACCTTGAGCGCAAGCTGCTGCAACGCGCCTGCCAGGAGCTGGATGCCGCGCAGGATGCCGCGCTGGCATTGGCGCGCCTGCAACCGGCGGAAAAACTCGCTGATTTCCTGCTGCGCCTGGCCGCGCGCGAGGCCAAGCTGGGCGGCGATGGCCTGCGCGTTTCGCTGCCAATGGGCCGCGGCGACATTGCCGACCATCTGGGCCTGACCATGGAGACGGTCAGCCGCACCTTCACCAAGCTGCGCCAGCAGGGCCTGATCGCCCTGCCCCATCTGAACATCGTTGAGATCCTCGACGAGGATGGCCTGCGCAGTCTGGCCGGTGAAGTGCTGGGCTGAGTGCCCGATCGGTATCGGGTTGCCGGCCAGCGGCCGGCAACCACGCAGACGCCTCCGTCAACGCAACAACACCTCGCGCAACGCTGCGTAATCGGCCGCCAGCGGCTCGGCATGCGCTGGACGCTGCAGCAGCGCGTCCAGTGCCGGCGGCACCGCCACCGCTTCGCCGATCAACGGTTCAACGACCACCTCGAACTTGGCCGGGTGCGCGGTAGCGACCACTGCCCAATCGCCCTTGGCGCCGCCCGCGCGCAGGTCCTGCAGCACCTTCACCGCCGTGGCCGTGTGCGGGCAGAACAGCTCGCCATTACTGGCATGGGCACTGGCGATGGTCGCGCGGATGGTCACGTCATCCACTGCGAAGGCGCGGAACGCTGCACGCAATTCCTCGTCGTCGCCTTGGTACAGCCAGCGCAGCCGCTCGAAATTGCTGGGAGCGCCGACGTCCATGGCGTTGGCCACGGTCGCCACGCTGGCCGCGGGCTGGTACTGGTCGCCACCAAAGTAGCGTGGCAGCACCGCATTGGCATTGGTCGCCAGCACGATCTGCCCGATCGGCACGCCCAGCGCGCGTGCCAGTACCGCCGCCATCGCGTTGCCGAGATTGCCGGTCGGCACCACCATGTTCAAGCGCCGTTGATGCTGCGCATGATGGGTCAGCGCCGCGTGCGCGTAGTAGCTCATCTGCGGCAGCAGCCGGCCCAAGCTGATGCTGTTGGCTGAACTCAGCGGTACCTGTGCCTGCAGATCACGATCGGCCAGTGCCTGCTTCACCATCGCCTGGCAATCATCGAACGAACCGGCTACCCGCAGCGCCTGGATGTTGTCGCCGAAGCAACCGAGCTGATGCGCCTGTCGCGGTGACACCCGCCCATCGGGGTACAGCACCACCACGCGTACACCAGGCTGCCGATGGAAGGCCGCCGCCACGGCCGCGCCGGTGTCACCGGAGGTAGCCACCACGATGGTCAGGTCGCGGTCCTGGCCGGTCTGCAGCCGCGACAGCACACCGGCGAGGAAACGCGCACCGATGTCCTTGAACGCCGCCGTCGGCCCATGGAACAGCTCCAGCACGTGATCACCACTGTTGCCCAGCGCACGCAATGGCACGGGGAAATCGAAGGCCTCACGGCAGATCGATGGCAAGGCATCGGCCAGCGCATCCCCGTCGAAGAATGGCGCCAGCAGGTCAGCGGCGGTGTCGGCCAGGGTCGCGCCGGCCTGCAGCGTGCGCGGCGCCGGCAGCGCCTGCGGAACGTACAGCCCACCATCAGGCGCGAGCCCAGCGGCGATGGCCGCACTGAGTCCAACAGCCGGCGACTGGCCACGGGTCGAAACGAATTGCATGGGATCGATATCCGGTAGGAAGGGAGAATTCAGCACAAGTGGGCTCCGGGTGCATCGAGTGGCGAGATCCAGGCATCGCTCTCGAAACCGGCAGCGGCGAAGGCCGCACGCACCGGTTCCGCTGCCGCGCGCGCCTGGTCGGCATCTTCAAACCAGGCGAATACGCTGGGCCCGGCGCCGGAAATGCCTGCGCCCATCGCGCCTGCGGCCAGTGCGGCGTCACGCGCCGCGTCGAAGCCGACGATCAGGCCCGCCCGCCGCGGCTCGACCAGCACGTCGCGCAGGCCGGCGCGCACCAGCGATGCATCACTGCGATGGCAGCCACTCAATACCAGCGCCAGGTTGGCGCTCTGCGCAACGAATTCGCCCAACGCATAGCTGCCCTGCAGCGCCTGCCGCGCGCGCCGGGTTTCAAGTACCGCATGTGGATGCACCAGCAGGCTGTGCCAGCTGGTCGGCACCGGAACCGGCACCAGGCGATTGGCCGTGCACAGCGCCACGCCACCCAGCAGCAGCGGGCCGACGTTGTCGCCATGGCGGCCACCGCTGGCCACCGCTTCGCCATCCAGTGCAAACGGATACAGCGCTTCGCGCGACAGTGGCACATCCAACAACACATTGGCCGCCACCAGCGCGGCCACGCAGGAGGCAGCCGATCCGCCCATGCCGGAGCCGAAGGGAATGCCCTTGTCGATCTCGATGGCAAAACCGAAGCCCAGTCCCAGCCCCTCACGCAGCGATATCAGCGCCGCGCCAGCGGTGTTGCCGGCGGCTTCCAGCGGCAGCTCCACCGCACTGCCGCGGATCGCGTCGATGCGCACCCGTGGTTCGTCGATGCGGCGCACGCTCACCGTATCGCCGATACCGGCGATGGCGTGGCCCAGGATGTCGAAGCCCACGGCCACGTTGGCCACCGATGCGGGCGCGAAGGCGCGTGCGATCACAGGCGCGCCCCTTCGCCGGCCGCCACCCGCAGCAGATCGGCGAACACACCGGCAGCGGTGACTTCCGGACCCGCGCCCGGGCCCTGCACCACCAGCGGGTTGTCGCAGTAGCGGCGGGTACGGAACTGCACCACGTTGTCGGTCAACCGCAGGTTGGCGAACGCGTGGTCCGCCGGCAGCTCCTGCAGGCCGACCGAGGCACCGTCCGGTCCCAGCCGCGCGACATAGCGCAGCACTGCACCGCGCTCGCGGGCGTCGTGCAGCCGTGCCAGCAGCGCGTCATCGGATGCGCCCAGACGGGCCATGAAGTCGTCCACGCTTCCCTCGCGCAGCAACGCCGGCACCAGGCTCTCGACCTGCACCTGCTCCAGGCTGAGTGCGTGTCCGGCCTCGCGGGCCAGGATCACCAGCTTGCGCGCGACGTCCACACCGGACAGGTCATCGCGCGGATCCGGCTCGGTGTAGCCCATCGAGCGTGCCTGCGCGACCAGTTCCGAGAACGTCTGGCTGCCGTCGAAGCGATTGAACAACCAAGCCAGCGTGCCGGAGAAAATGCCTTCGATCGCCAACACTTCGTCGCCGGTATCCACCAGGTCACGCAACGTGGTGATCACCGGCAGGCCGGCACCCACCGTGGCCTCATAGCGGAAGCGCGCGCCACTGGCGGCCGCCGCCGCACGGATGCGCTGGTAGCGCGCAAGCGGCCCGGCGCCGGCCTGTTTGTTCGGGGTCACCACATGGATGCCTGCGGCCAGCCAGCCTTCATAGCGCTCGGCGACCTCGGCGCTGCCACTGCAGTCGATCACCACCGCATGCGGCAGATGTGCGGCCAGCAGGTGCTCGGTGAACTGATCCAGGTCGCTGCTCTGTCCAGCGTCCTGCAGCGCCTGGCGCCAGTCTTCATGCAGCCCATCGGCCTCCAGGCGCATGCGCGAGCGTGACGCAAGCGCGCGCAGGCGCAGATCGACGTTGGCCTTGGCCAGCAGCTGCTGGCGTGCTGCCAGCAACTGGTCCAACAGCGCGGCGCCGACATTGCCCGGACCGATCACACCCACCGCGAACGTCTGCGGCGACAGCCAGAATCCCGCATGCGCGGCACGCAGCGCGCGGGTGGCATCGGCGCTTGCCACCGCCACCGAGATGTTGCGCTCGGACGATCCCTGCGCGATCGCCAGGATGTTCACCTGCGCCCGGCCCAGCGATTCGAACAGCCGCGCGGCTACGCCCGGCTGGCCCGCCATGCCATCGCCGACTGCGGCCAGTACGCTGACGCCCTCGCTGACCTGCACGCGCTGTACCTGGCCAGCTGCGAGTTCGTGCGAGAACGCCTGCACCACGGCATCGCGACCACGCGCCGCTTCGCCAGCACGGACAACGCAGCAGATCGAATGTTCGGAGGACCCCTGCGAGATCATCACCACCGAGACCTGCGCCTGGCGCAGCGCGGCGAACACGCGTTCGGCGGTACCCGGCACGCCGATCAGACCGGTGCCTTCCAGATTGAGCAGGGCCAGATCCGCGCTCAGCGTCAGTCCCTTTACCGGACCACGTGGCGAGCGTTCGGCGCTGATGCGGGTACCCGGATGACCGGGATGGAACGTATTGCGGATGAAGATCGGCAGGCCCAGCCGGATTGCCGGCGACATGGTCTGCGGATGCACCACCTTGGCCCCGAAGTAGGCCAGCTCGCAGGCCTCGTCGTAGCTCAGCGCGTGCAGCTGCACAGCCTCCGGCACCAGCCGCGGGTCGGCCGACAGCACGCCGTCGACGTCGGTCCAGATATGCAGTTCATCGGCATTGAACAGCGCGGCGAAGATCGCACCGGAATAGTCGCTGCCGTTGCGGCCCAGCGTGGTGACGCGATCCTGGCGGTCGCGGGCGACGAACCCGGTAGCCACCACGCGCAGCTGCGGGTGCTGCAGCCGCCACGCGGCAAGACGGCCGGCACTGGCATCCCAGTCGACATCCACGCCCAGTTCGCCATGGCCGACCACCAGCACATCGCGTGCATCCAGCACCGCGCAGTCCTCACCCAGCGCGCGCAGATGGGTGCCAAGCAACTGTGCGGAGAACACTTCGCCCAGGCCCTGCACGCGGTCGAGCACTTCGCGCGGCAGTTCACCGATCACCGCCAGGGCGGCCAGCACCTCGGCCAGCTGATCGAAGCGTGCATCGATCCAGTCCACGGTGTCGCCCACCTGCTCACCCAGCAGCGCTACCGCGGCACCACGATGGCGTGCGCGCAGTGCATGCCAGGCTTCCTGCCAGCCGGCATCGCCCTGGGCTGCCAGGTGCGCCAGTTCGATCAGCGCGTCGGTAACACCCTTCATGGCCGAGACCACGCTGACCTGCAACGACTCGGGGCGGGCCAGCAGCAGACCGGCAACATGGCGATAGCGCTCAGCGTCGGCCACCGAAGTGCCGCCGAACTTGTGCACGACAGTGGACGGCGCAGCCAGAGCGGACGCAGCAGGCGAATGGGCGGGGGCGATGGAAGACATGCAGACCTCGGTAGGAGGCCCCGTCGCATGCAGGTGGTCGAGTTTCCCCGTCACCTGGATGGTGCGGGGCCGTTGTTTTCGGGAGTTACACGAAGACGACGGGCCGCACCAGGGCAGTGGTGACGGTGGTGGTGGTAATGGTGGTGGTGATGGCGACCGGCGCAGTCGAACGGCCCGCGGTAGCGGGGGCGATCAGACGGGCGTTGGCGGCATCAAGGACCATGACGTACAGAAAACACCGGCACGATGGCCCCTGTCAAGTGTTGCGGCGCAATATTTCTTTGCGGCGATCATCGGCCAACGTGCCGGCATTTGGTTGCAATTGAGACAAACCGGTGATCGTCGGCTTCAATGCGTCGATTCAGCCGACATGTTCGGTGATCGCGCGGGGCGTGCGGTGCGCATGCGCGCACAACAGCACGCCGCCGACCAGCAGCACGATCGCCAGCAGTTCCAGCAGGCTTGGCCAACGTCGCTGCCAGGCGAAGGCATAGAGAAGCGCGAACAGGGTTTCGAACACGATCATCTGCCCGGTCAGGGTCAGCGGCAGCAGGCGACTGGCGCGGTTCCAGAACGCGTTGCCGAGGATCGAAGCGACCACCGCAACGCCCGCGCTGATGGCCCAGAACCCACTCCACTGCGCGGTCGTATGAGTCCCGGCGTGTCCGATGAACGCCATCGGCACCAGCAGCAGTGACAATCCGCCGGTAGTGACGCCGGTCAGCAGCGACCAGTCATGGCTGGAAAGATCAGGCCGTCGCGCCAACCAGCGGCTGTTGCCGATGGAGTACAGCGCCCACGAGAACAACGCACCGAACGCGCACAGCAGGCCGATCAGGCGCTGCCGCCAGGGGGTGCCCAGGTGTTCGGACATCAGCGCTTCCCAGCCGACCATCGCCACCCCGAGCATGCACAGGCCCAGCGCCGGCAGCAACGGCTTCAACGGCACCGCCCCCTGCTCGCGCACGCCGACCAGGGTCACCACCACCGGAATCAGGCCGACAATCAACGAAGCAGCGGCGCCACCGGCCCACTGCACCGCCGTGGCCAACAGCAGGAAGTACACCAGGTTGCCGGCCAGGCTCAGCCACAACAGGCCGATCCATTCGGCGCGGCCGAGCTTCGGTGCCAAGCGCTTCCAGCGCGGCAGCAGCAGGGCCACCGCGATCAGGCCATAGACCAGATAGCGGCCAGCAGAGAGCTGCAGTGCATTGAAGGTGTCCAGCACGGCGGGCGCGAGGAAGACCACGCCCCACAGCGCACCGGCGGCAATACCATTGACGATGCCCAGAGCAATCGGGTTGTTGCGCATTGCAGGTTCTTGGCGGGAGAGCACAGGCCGCGAAGTGTAGGCGACAGAGAGGGCGGCGTATTGACCGAGGCTACTGGCCGCCCGCCCGCCGCCATGCTGCCGGGGTCTGCCCGCATTCGCGGCGCAGCGCACGGGTCAGTGCACTCTGCTCGGAATACCCAGCGGCCAGTGCGATGTCGCTGATCGAAGCCGGGCTGACCCGCAACTGGTGCTTGGCCCAACGCAGGCGGCTGGCACTGAGCCAGGCCTGCGGGCTGACCCCGAACTCACACCGGAACACCGCATGCAGACGGCTTTCGCTGATGCCGACAAAGGCGGCCATGCGCGCTACCGACCACACTTGTCCGGGCATTGCCTCCACGGCAGCGCACAAACCCTGCAGGCGCGCGCCGCTGCCCGCCGGGGCGAACGTATGCAGAAGGTCCGGCAGCAGCGCCGGCACCGGCTGCCCTGCCTGTACCCGGGCAAGCCGCTGCCGCAATGAGGCAGGTAGATGCAGCCAGCGCTGCCGGCACAGGTGCTCCTGGGTCGCGTCATCGAGCACACCCGGCCCGCAGTCGACAATCACGAAACCGTTGGGGCCGTCGGCCACCTGGTCGTGTGCCTCACCGGCAGCCACGAAGGCCCCCTGCAACAGGTCAAGACGGCCGCCCCTGCCCTCCATCTCGAACTGCAGCTCACCCTGCAGTGGCAACACCCACTGCGCATAGTCGTGGCGATCCAGGCCGGTGGCCTGGCCGTAGTGTCGTAGATGGAAGATCGCGCCCATACAACGAGTGTGCGCGCGCCGCTACCGGCCCGCAACGTTGCCGGGCGCTGGCGACACAGCCTCGCGCTAACCCTCCACGCCAAGGAAGGTGAACGGCGCGCTGGGCACGAAGTGCTGCAGCGCATCCCCGGCAAACGTATTGCGCTGGTCACGGCCGAGATCGAGCTTGAGCACCTTGCCGCCGAAATCGACCTTGGTCAGGTCGACCCAGAAGGTGTTGGGCGTCAGTGCCGACTCGAAGAAATACAGGCGCCGCTTGTGGTCGGCAACCGTGCGCCAGCGGGTGGACGAAATGTTGGGCTCGCCCGGCGTGGTGATGCCGAACGGCACCGACACGTTGCGGATCACGCTGAACACACTGGCCAGCGCCTCCACCGGATCTTCCGCTTTCGGAATCGCGTTGATGTAGAACGACGCACGCGCGAAGCGGTCGGCCGAACGGTTGGTGCCGGGCAGCATCACCGTGCCACCGATCTGCTGCCAGTAGCTGTTCAACGCCAGTTGCTGGTCGAAGATCGGCGAATTGGTCATCACCTGGTAGCGGCGATCGTGGTGGATCACCTGGCGTCCGCCGATGTACTCGACGATCGCGCTGTCACCACTGGCATCGGACAGCGACAGATGCAGCGTCGCCTGGCGGTCTTCGCCAGGCACCTTGTCGGTGACGATCGAATACGGCTCGCGCTGCAGGGCGGTCACGGCTTCTTCCACCGTGGCGAAATTGTCCAGCACGTACTGCGCCCACAACGAGATCGACAGGCCGGGCTTGCCGCTGCGCTGAGCCGGGTATTCCGACTCGACCAGCCACAGCAGGTTGGCGACCAGGCCCTTCTCGTTCATGCCATCGGTGGTGGAGATGTCGTAGCCGGTGGCCACCACGCTGCCGTAGCGCGCAGTCCATGCGATCGAGCCCGGCCCGGCCTTGCCGGTGCGCGCGATGCCACGCGGCAACACGTAAAGATTGGTGGCGACATCCACTTTCCAGTCCATCGAGCGGGCGGTGATGACATCGCCGTTGTCGCCCAGATACACCGCGCGCGTGCAGGCCATGGCCGGCATCGCCGCCGTCGCCAGTGCCGCCGCCAACAACGCGCTGCCGTTCCACTTCATCCGTGCCATGCCATGCTCCTTTCCCCGGGAAAAGTGATCTGAACCCTGCACCGGTGAGGCAAACGTGAAACCTCAGCGCAGCCAGCGGTCATGCAGCCAGAAACCAGCCGCCATCGCCGGCACGAACCACAGGGCTTCGCGCGCGCCCACCGCCAGCGCGGCCAGCGCGGGCCCCGGGCAATAGCCGACCCAGCCCCAGCCGATGCCGAACACTGCCGCGCCCAGCAGCAACCGCCTATCGACCGCCTGCGCTGCCGGCAGTTGGAAGCGCTCGGCGCAGCATGGGCGGTGCCACCGCCGCAGCCAGAACTGACCCAGTGCACTGACCAGCAGTGCCGACGCCAGTACCCAGGCCAGCGTGGGATCGAAGTCGCCGGCCACATCGAGGAAACCGAGCACGCGACGCGGGTCGGTCATGCCGGCCAGCGCGAGACCGGCGCCGAACAGGCCACCGGCAGCACATGCGGCCCACAGGCTGCGGCTCATGACAGGCCTCCGCCGTGGCGCGCCAGGAACGTGGTGAGCATCGCGCAGGCCATGAACACCAGCACCGCCACCAGCGATCGTCGTGAACCACGGGCGAGGCCACAGACGCCGTGGCCGCTGGTGCAGCCATTGCCCAGCCGCGTACCGACGCCCACCAGCACACCGGCAGCGATCAATTGCCAGGCCGGCAGTGCGTCACGCAACAACGCGCGCGGTGGTTTTCCCGCGCCCGCCTGCCAGCTCAGCACCGCCGCCGCAGCCACCATCAATCCGAGCAGGAAGGCCCAGCGCCAGCCACGATCACCACGTGGTGCGGCCACGGCGCCTGCAGTGATGCCGCTGATGCCTGCCACCCGACCGAGCGTGGCCAGCAGCACCACTGCCGACGTACCGATCAGGCCGCCGCCTGCAATTGCCGCCCATGGCAGGTTCACGTCCTGCCCCTCTGTATCGCGCGCATCGGCTTGCCCTTTAATTTAGATTTCCCTAAATTAGACTTTCCTGAACTATCGGGTCAAGCCGTGCCCAGCATCACCACCGACAGTGCCGCGATGGCCACGCATGCCGCACAAGCGGCCGCCTTGCTGAAATCGCTGGCCCACCCGGCGCGACTGCGTGTGTTGTGTCGTCTGGTGGAAGGCGAAGCACCGGTGCCGGAACTGCAGGCGGTGACCGGCCTGAGCGCATCGGCGCTGTCACAGCATCTGGCCGTGCTGCGCCATCTGGATGTGGTGGCAACGCGACGACAGGCACAGACACTGCACTATCGGCTGCTGGACGGTCCGGCGCTGGGGGTACTGCAGGCATTGCACGCGGCGTACTGCGCACCGCAGCGCTAGCGATCAGCCCGCGCTGAGCGCCGGCCGCACGACCTCGGTCAACAGATCCACCGCGGTAAACAGTGCACTGTCACCGTTCACCGTACGGGCGAACCCCGCCCAGTCCCCTGCGGAAAGCTGGCGCAGCAGCGCAGCGTCCACCGGCAACACGCGCATCGCCCAGTACGGAAACTGACGCTGGCCAACCCGGCCGCGCGCGAGCTCGACGATGTCGACATGACTGCCAGCCTGCAGGATGCGCTCATACACCGAATCGATGCCATCGGGTGGACCTTCGATGTACTGCAGGAAGCGCTCGCCGTCATTCAGCAACACGCCGGTCACCCCTGCCACCTTGTTGAAGCGCGCGGCATCTTCGACCAGCGCCTGCAGACGTTCGGCAGAAAGATCCGGCTTGGACTGGCTGACGTAGGCGATGGCACGCAGTGGCATGGAGCTTCCTTTGCAAGAGTGGTGCCACGGTAGCAGTTGCGGACGCGTCCGTCTCAGTACGCTCACGCGTCAGCTGAAGAATTCAGGAAACGGCCGGGCTGCGTCCATCGGCGCGGCGCGGCAGCAGTGCCTCGAACACCACCTGTCCTGCGTCGTTGCGCGCGCTCAGCTGTCCACCATGGGCACGCACGAACTGGTCAACGATGTACAGGCCCAGCCCCAAGCCGTTGCTCTGGTGGAAGCTTGCCTTGAACGGCTCGAACAAACGCGGCAGCAACGCTTCATCGACATGGCCGGCGTTGCTTACGCGCAGCGCGACCACGCGTGCATCGCCGCCATCGACCTGCACCTGCACCACTGCATCAGCGCCATGGGTGAGTGCGTTGCCGACCAGGTTGGCGATGATCTGCCCCAAACGATCCATGTCGCCCTGCAAGGTCGAATCACCGCGCACATCCAGTGCGATGCGATCAGCCCGATGACCGGCACCGGCCTCCACCAGCACCGCACGCGTCACCTCGGCCAGGTCGCAGGTACCGGTCTGCAGGCGCAGGCCACCACTCCGGATCCGCGAGAAGTCCAGCAACTGCTCGACCATGCGCGCCATCCGCAGCGTGCTGGCTTCCAGATAGCTCAGTGTCTGCTGCGCGCCGGCATTGTCGGCCGGCAGCTCCAGCGACAGCTTGTCGGCGCACAGCAGGATGGCCGACAGCGGCGTGCGCAGGTCGTGGGTCAGCACCGCGGCCATGGTCTCGTTGAGCTTCAACGCGCGCTCCAGCGCCTCGTTGCGTGCCTTCAGCAGCTGTCGCTGCTGGTAGAGCTCGATGAACACATTGACCTTGCTGAGGATCACCTGCGGCGCCACCGGCTTGTGCAGGAAATCCACCGCGCCGGTCCCGTAGCCCTTGAAGACCCTGTGCGGATCGTCCGGCGAGGCGGTCAGGAAGATGATCGGCACGTCGCGGCTGCGCTGCGAGCCGCGCATCAGCTCGGCCAGCATGAAACCATCGATCTCCGGCATGTGCACGTCCAGCAGCGCCAGCGCCACCTCGTGCTCCAGCAGCAGTTCCAGCGCCTGGGCGCCGGAATCGGCCAGCAGCAGGTTGACGCCCTCGCGGCGCAGCAGCGCCTCCATGGCCACCAGGTTCTGCGGCACGTCGTCGACGATCAGCAGGTTGACCGGGGCCTGCGACTGAGCAGGGTCCGGCGGCAGCAGGTTCATGCAAACAACTCCTTCAGGCGGCGACACATCAGTTCAAGGGGCAGCACGGCGTCGGCGCCGGCATGCTGCAGGGCGGAGGCCGGCATCATCGATGCTTCGGCCTCCTCGGGGCATTGCAGCCAGGCCTGGCCACCAGCGGTGCGCACCGCGGCCACGCCATCACTGCCATCGCTGCTGGCACCGGTCAGCAGGATCGCCAGCACACGCGTGCCGAACACGGCTGCGGCGGATTCGAACAGCGGATCGATGGCCGGCCGCGAGAACAGCACCGGATCGTCCATCGACAGTGCGATGGCCTGCGTGTCTTCCACCAACAGGTGGTAATCCGGCGGCGCGAACGTCACCGTTCCCGCCTGCAGCGGCTGCTTGTCCTCCGCTTCGCGCACGGTCAGCGCGCAGTACGGTGCCAGCACATCGGCGATGCGGCTGGAACGGTCGCGCGGCAGGTGCAGCACCACCAGTACCGGCACCGGCAGGGAGGCCGGCAACGCGCCAAGCACGATCTGCAGGGCGGCCACGCCACCGGCCGATGCGCCGACCACTACTACTTCAGGGCGGAACATCGCCACCATCAGGCCACCTTCCGGTACAAGCGGTGCTCCCGCGAACAGGCTTCGAACGCATCGTGATGGCGACCGAACTGCAGCGACTCCTTGCTGCCGAGGCCGAGGAAGCCGCGATGCACCAGTGCTTCGCGGAACAATCCCACCGCCCGATCCTGCAGGTCGCGGTTGAAATAGATCAGCACATTGCGGCAGGACACCAGGTGCACTTCCGAAAACACCGTGTCGGTGGCCAGGCTGTGGTCGGCGAACACCACGTTGCGGCGCAACTGGCGGTCGAAGACCGCGCCGTCGTAGGCGGTGGTGTAATAGTCCGACAGTGAACCGGTACCGCCAGCGGCAAGGTAGTTCCGGCTGAACTGGGCCAGGCGGTCGATGCCGTAGGCGCCGGCTTCGGCCGTGGCCAGTGCCGCGGGGTTGATGTCGGTGGCGTAGACGATGCTGCGCTCAAGCAGGCCTTCCTCATGCAGCAGGATCGCCAGCGACCACACTTCCTCGCCGGTACTGCAGCCGGCCACCCACAGCTTCACCGAGGGGTAGGTACGCAGCACCGGCACCACCTGTTCGCGCATCTGCCGGAAATACTCCGGGTCACGGAACATCTCCGAGACCTGCACGGTGAAGAACTGCATGGCCTGGGCGAACAGCTCCGGCTCGTGCAGAAGCCGATGCTGCAGATCCGACAGGCGCTCGCACTCATAGCGCTGCATGGCCTGGCTGACGCGACGGCGCAGCGAGGACACCGCATAGCTGCGGAAGTCGTAGTGGTAGCGCTGGTACAGCGCTTCCAGCAGGACCTTCAGCTCCAGGTCGAACAGCGCCTGCTCGTTCATTGCCGCGAGCACCAGACCCGGCACAGCGATACCAGCTTGTCCACGTCGATGGGCTTGGCGATGTAGTCGTTGGCACCGGCCTGCAGGCAGCGCTCACGGTCGTCGGGCATGGCCTTGGCGGTCAGCGCGATGATCGGCAGGTCCTGCAGGTGGCGCTGCGCGCGGATCTCGCGCATCGCCTGCAGGCCATCCTTCTCCGGCATCATGATGTCCATCAGCACCAGGTCCACCTCACGCTGGGCCAGCCGATCAACGGCCTCCTGGCCGTTGCGGGCGATCTCCAGCGTCACCCCCAGCGGCTCCAGCACGCTGGACAGCGCGAAGATGTTGCGCACATCGTCCTCGGCCAGCAGCACGGTGCGTCCGTCGAGCACGGTGTCGCGGCGGCGCGCTTCGCGCAGCAGGCGCTGCTGGTCGCTGGGCAGGTTGGCCTCCACGCTGTGCAGGAACAGCGTCACCTCGTCGAGCAGGCGCTCGGGCGAACGCGCGCCCTTGATGATGATGCTCTTGGAGTAGCGGCGCAGGCGCTGCTCTTCCTCGCGGCTGAGGGCACGGCCGGTGTAGACGATGACCGGCGGGAAGCCGACATCATCGTTGCCCGCCATGTGCTCAAGCAGGTCGTAGCCACTGCCGTCGGGCAGCGACAGGTCCATCACCATGCAGTCGAAGGTGACCGTGCTCAGCTGTTCCACCGCTGCGGCAAGCGTGCCGACAGCGGCGATCTGCAGCTGATCGCGGCCCAGCAGCAGTTCCAGGTTGCGACGCAGGTCGTTGTCGTCCTCCACGATCAGCAGGCGCCGTACGTCGCGCTGGCTGGTCTGTTCAAGCTGCTCGATGGCTGCCACCAACCGCTCGCGCGTGGTCGGCTTGATCGCGAAACCAATCGCGCCCAGCTCGCGTGCCACCTGGCTGCGGTCCATGCCGGAGACCACGTGCACCGGAATGTGCCGGGTGTCGGGGTTGCGCTTGAGCCGTTCGAGCACGGTCAGGCCGGAGACGTCGGGCAGGCCGATGTCCAGCAGGATGCCGTTGGGGCGCAGGTCCGCCGCCAGCGCCAACGCCTCTTCGGCGGTGGTGGCCACCACGCAGTCGAAATCGAGTTCGTGCGCCAGCGTCACCAGCGCTTCGGCGAAGACCGCATCATCTTCCACGGCCAGGATCAACCGCCCTGCGTGGTGGCGCCGGCCACGGTCATCGGCCACCGCGGCGACCGGAGTGGCGCTGGAGCGCTGGGCAACAGGCGTAGGGGCCGTCGGCGCGACGGGTGCCTTTTGTTCGGGCGCGGCGACTGCGGTGTCTCCGCCGGCCTCGGCCATCGGCGCGCCCTGCAGAGGCAGTTCGAGAATGAAGCAGCTGCCGCGGCCCGGCTCGCTGTCCACCTGGATATCGCCGCCCATGCGTACCGCGAGGTCACGCGAGATCGACAGACCCAGGCCGGTGCCACCGTAACGGCGGCGGGTGCTGCCATCGGCCTGGCGGAAGGCCTCGAAGATCAGCTGCAACTGATCGCGTGCGATGCCGATGCCGCTGTCGGAGACCTCGAATCGGATCCGGCCATTGCCGCCGCTGCGAACGTGCAGGCTGACCTTGCCGTGCTCGGTGAACTTGACCGCATTGGCGAGCAGATTCTTCAGGATCTGCTGCAGGCGCTGGTTGTCGGCCACCAGTTGGCTGGGGGCCAGGCCATCGGCCTCGATCTGCAGCGTCAGGCCCTTCTGCCGCGCCATCGGCTCGAAGGTCTCACGCAGCCGCTGCAGCACGCTGTCGACCACCACCACTTCATCGGCCAGTTCGACGTGCCCTGCTTCGATGCGTGACAGATCGAGGATGTCGTTGATCAGCGCCAGCAGGTCGTTGTTGGACGACAGGATGGCGCGGGCGTACTTGACCTGCTCGTCGCTGAGCGCGCCGTCCTTGTTGTCGGCCAGCAGCTTGGCCAGGATCAGCGAACTGTTCAGCGGCGTGCGCAGTTCGTGCGACATGTTGGCCAGGAATTCGGACTTGTAGCGTGAGGTGGCAGCCAGTTCGTTGCTGTTGCGCACCAGCTGGCCCTGCGCGACCAGCAGCGCCTGCTTCTGCGCCTCCAGCTCGTGGGTGCGCTCTTCCAGCTGCACATTGCTCTGCTCAAGCTCGGCCTGCTGCTGTTCCAGATGGCTCTGCGACTGCATCAGGCTGCGGCTCTGCTCTTCCAGCTCTTCGTTGGCAACACGCAGTTCTTCCTGCTGCGCCTGCAGTTCTTCGCCTTGGCGCTGCGACTCCTCCAGCAGCACCATCAGCTGCCCGCGCAGCATCGAGGTACGCAGTGCCATGCCGATCGTTTCGGCGCAGCGCTCCAACAGTTCGTCATCCAGTGCACGCTGATCACCCACAACCGAGCGACCGAGCTCGATCACACCGACCACGGCGCCGTCACTGCTGACCGGGGCGAGGATGCGCTCGCGCACAGGCACACGTCCCAGGCTCGTCTGCAGCTCCAGCGTGGTCGCGTCGCCACCCTGCAGGTGCCGCGCCAGCTGGTCGCGGGCCACCTGCCCTGCCACCCCTTCCTGCAGGCCCAGCGTCGCCGGGATGCCGGTCGGCAAGGCCAGTCCACCGGTCAGCTGCAGGCGGCCTCCATCCAGTCGATAGAGCGCTCCAACGTCCGCACGCAGGTGGGTTGCCAGTGCCGTCACCGCCGCCTCGGCGATCTGCTCCGGTGCCAGCTCGCCACGCAGACCAAGCGCCACTGCGTTCTCAGCTTCCTGCAGCCACAGCGCGCGCATGGCCTCGCGTCGCGCCTGGATCGCACGCGATGCGATCAGCGCGATCATCAGGAAAGCGGCGCCACCGATGGTCCGGTTGACGAACGAGAAGGACGAATTGGTACTGGCCGGCGCCACGTTGTAGCCCACCGCCAGCAGCACGCAGGCGCTGACGGCCACCACGAACGGTACCCGGGCGCTGCGCTGGAACACGGTGACGCCGATGGCCATGAAATAGGCCAGCCACACCGCGTAGCCCAGCGGCACCACCAGTTCCAGCGCGGCCGTAGCCGCCACCAGCACCGCCGAGGTCATCCAGATCCAGCGGTCACGCGTAGTCGCACCAGGACGCATGCAGGTCGGTTCCACATTGGAAAAGGGGGGTGATGTTACTCCGTGTCGCATTCAGCCGCATACGACCAATGGCACGGGCGTTGCGTGCACACCTTCTTCACACTGCACTGCCTACGTTCTCGTGCCTCACACAGGTAATACGCATTTCATCGTGGTCGCTGCCGCTTCGACGCCGTCCGTGTTGACGGACCCTTCCCGACAGCTGCGATTGCTGATCGACAGCGTGCGCGATCATGCGCTGTACCTGCTCGATCCCGACGGCATCGTCTGCAGCTGGAATCCCGGTGCCGAGCGCATCAAGGGCTACCGATCGGAAGAAGTCATCGGTACCCACTTCGGGCGCTTCTACCTGCCGGCCGAGCGCGATGCCGGCGAGCCGCAGCGGCTGCTGCGACTGGCGGCGGAAAGCGGGCACCAGGCCGCCGAAGGTTGGCGGGTGCGCCGTGACGGGTCGCCGTTCCGCGCCAGCGTGGTCATCGAGTCGGTGGTCGAGAACGGCGAGCTGGTGGGCTTCGTCAAGATCACCCGCGACATCACCGAGCAGTGGCAGGCGCAACGGCTCCTGCGCGACGCGCAGCGGGCGCTGCGCCAGACCCAGCAGTTCGAGACGGTCGGCCAGCTCAGCCGCGGCCTTGCCCATGAGTTCAACAACCTGCTGACCACCATCGTCAATGCGCTGGACCTGCTGTCGGCACGCATGGGTGATGATGAGCGTGCCAATGCCCTGCTCACCACCGCGCAGGCGGCCAGCGATCGGGGTGCCCTGTTGACCCGGCAGCTGCTGGCCTTCAGTACCGGGCAGACCCTGATCCGCGAAACGCTGGACATCAATGCGCGTATCCACGACTGGCTGCCCGCCCTGCAGGCCACCTGCCCTGCCGGCGTCACCCTGGAAACCGCGCTGGCGGCCGGCCTGCCTGCGATACTCAGTGACACCGTGCAGCTGCAGACAGCGCTCGCCAATCTGGTCGGCAACGCTGCGGACGCCACGGTGGGGGGCGGTCGGGTACTGATCGCCACCGCGCTGGAACACCGCATGGACCCCGACGCCGAAACATCCCGGCAACGGACCTATGTGACGTTGAGCGTCTGCGATGAGGGCCATGGCATGGCCCCGGACATCGCCGAGCGCGCGACCGAACCTTTCTTCACCACCAAGGACATCGGCAAGGGCAGCGGTCTGGGCCTGAGCCAGGTGTTCGGATTCACCACCCAGAGCGGCGGTTTCGTTGATGTGTCCACCACGCCCGGTGTCGGCACCACGGTCAGCCTGCTGCTCCCTGCTACCGAGGACCCCGCACATGACCGATGATCCGATCCGCGTATTGATGGTGGAGGACCAGACCGATCTGCGCGAGATGATCGGGCTGGCCCTGCGCGACTTCGGCATCGACGTGGCGACCACGGCGGATGCGCAGGAAGCGGTCGCCCTGCTGCAGGGCGGCGCGCGTTTCGATGTGGTGTTCAGTGACATCAGCATGCCCAACGGCATGTCGGGCATCGAGCTGAGCGAGCATGTGGCGCGGGACCAGCCGCAGGCGCGGATGATTCTTTCCTCCGGCTACGCGCGCTCGCAGTTGCCGCCGCTGCCCGAGCAGGTGGAATTCCTGCCCAAGCCTTACCGGTTGCGGCAGCTGGTGGAGCTGCTCAAGCAGGAGTGAGGGACCGCTGTTTTGCCAGGCATGGCCTGGCACTACTGGGTAGCGACGTTGCTGTTTTGCCAGGCATGGCCTGGCACTACCCGTAGTGTCCGTCGCGGGCTTGCCAGGCGTGGCCTGGCGTTGCCCTGTCCTCAATAGCGACCCACCAGGTTCAGGTACCAGCCGCGGTGCGTGTAGTCGAACTTGGTCAGGTCGTCACTGAAGTCGGTGAAGTTGTAGCCCACGCCGACCCGGAAGTTGCGGCCGACATCACGGTCCACACCTGCCAGCCAACCTTGCCGGCGACCGCCATCGCGCACGTCCAGCAGGCGGTACTCCAGCAGGCCATGCCATTGGTAGTACAGGTCATAGCGCAGCTGCGCGGCACCGAAGTTCGTTGCTGAATCGAACCACGGGCCGGTGCCGCGGCCATAGCGCACCTCGCCTTCGCGGCGGGCCAGCTTGGCCGCTACTTCCCAGCGCTGGTCGATGCGGTACACGCCTTCCAGCGACAACACCTGGGTGCGCTGATCGTAGTCCACGCCGTTGACCTGGCCCATCGTCGACAGGTCGTACAGATAGCTGTAACGGCCGAACAACGCCCAGCGATCATTGTCCCAGGGGCGGTAGGCGAAGCCGAGATTGCCTTCGATGAAGCGTGCACCGGCCACCGGGTTGATCGCATCGTCGGTGTCGGCGTAGTTGAATCGCGCGGCGATCCGCCAGCTGTCATTGAGACGATGGCTGAGGCGATTGGTGCTGACCCATTGCGTGCGCCGCTCCGCACCGGTGTCACGACGCCACTCCACCTTGCTCTGCCACTCGGTACCCGGCGACGACCGGCCACCGGACAGGCTGATGGCCTTGCGGTCGACCTCGCCACTGCTCGCATCCAGCTTGCCATCGCTGAGGGTGAAGCCCGCGTTCCAGCCCACCGCCGGATAGAAATCCATGCCGAAGGTGTTGGCCAGGCCCGATTCCTCGCCGGATTTCAGGAACTGGCTCTCATTGAATACGTTGACCTGGTCAGACAGGCGCCAGCGCTGGCCCAGCGTCCAGCCATCCTGCGCGTTCGGGCTGAACAGCGGGTCGTACTCGCTGCGGTCGGTGGACTGGGTGAACGCACCATAGAAGCTGTGCTGCGGGGTCAGCTTGTACTCGGCATTGACCTGCGCGGCACTGCCGCGATCACCATCACTGACCTCGGCACCGATCGTGGACAGGTTGGCGAAGGTGTAGGTGCCACCGGCGACCACCGCATCATTGTCCGCGTAGCGGCCATGATCGTCATCGACGGTCAGCTGGCCGCCACCATAGAGGTCCAGCGCGGTACCGATGCGATGGGTGTAGCGCGCTGCCGCCAGCACACCGGCATTGCTGCCGATGCCGCGGTCTTCCTGCACCCGGCGCAGCTCGGCCGACACGCGGTCGTTGTCGCCGATCCGCCACTCGACGGTGGCCTGGGCCTGGATCAACGATTCATTGCCGCGCCGTGCTTCGCTGTAGCGCGCATACAGGCTGAAATCGTCGGTCACGTAGCCCAGCAGTTCGGCGCCCTGCTCACGCACGCGCTGGCCGGTGTCGAAGCGGCCCACCGAGTAACCACCGTCGACCTGCCGCCACCAGGCACCGGCACTCCAGTCGCGCTGGGTCCAGCCCAGCTCGCGCAGGTTCACCCGGGCCTCCACCGCGGTCGCCTCGCCTTCGCGCGGCCCTTCGGGGTTGAGCCGGGTGAAGCTCAGGCCACCGTTGTCGGAGAAGAACACCGGTGCACTGGTCGCCTCGCTACGGCTGTGTTCGACCTTCAGGTAGGTGCCACGCCCGGCCTGCAGGGTCAGGTCCGCACCGCGCAGCGAATAGTCCTGCCCGGCGCGCTGTTCGTCCACATAGGTAGCCCCCACCGCCACGTGATCGCCGAACCAGTGCTTGCCACGCACGCCGGCGGTGATGTCGTCATTGTCGAAGCCGGTCGGTACCCATTCGTAGTCGACGATCAGGCGCTGCTCGTAGCCGTCCAGCGGCACGTCGCGGCTGATCCGGCGCAGGTTCTCGCGGCTGACCTGGGCCAGTGGCCGGGTCAGCAGGATGCGTCCCTGCAGTGCGTCGATCTCGTAGTCGGCACCGCGCACCAGCGAGACCCGCTGCTCGACACGGCCGGTGGTGCGGTCACGGATTTCCAGTACCACCTGGTCCGAGCCGCGCAGGATGCTGGCATGGCGCAGGTAATACAGGCTGCCACCGGTGCCGATGAACTCGCTGTGGCCCGGCGCGGTCTCGGCCTGCGAGCCGAACAGGCGCAGTTCGGTCTGCGCATCGCCCCATGCATTGGCGCCGCGCGAACGCCACGACAGCGCAGCACCGTACAGCGAACGCACGTACTGGGCGTATTCGGTACCGCTCAGGCCGGTGTTGTAGTTGCCCCACAGCGCCTGGTTCTTGTCCCAGTCCATGCGCAGGTAGAAGCGGCCCATGCTGTCGACGTCACGCTGGGTCAGCGAATCGTCGCCATAGGTGGGGTAATACAGGTCCGGGTCCAGGCTGCGGAACAGGTCCTGCGGATCGGCGGTGGTGAAGCCGGTGAACAGTTCGTCCAACGGCCGGTTCTGCGTATCGGCCTGTGCAGTCAGCAGATAGCGGCCGCGCGTCTTGGCCTTCAGGTAGAACGCCAGCCGCCCATCACTGAGCACATCATCATCGCGCTCGCCACGGGCGACATCGCGCCCCGCACCACTGGCCTTGTTCTGGTACACCGTGACATCGGCCAGGCCGACACCGAACAGATAGCGGCCGCTGACATCCACTTCCAGCGTGCGCGCGATCGCCGCTGCATCGGGGCGCTCGACCCGCACATCGAACGCGTGGTGACCGATCGGCATCAGGTATTCGGCGGCGAATTTGCGGTCCTGGTCCAGCGGGTAGCTTTCGCCATTGATCTTCAGTGCCGCGCCAAGCGGCAGGTCACGGCCGCGCAGGCGCACGCGCGAGCCGTACAACGGAATGTTCTGCTGACGCAGGCCGTTGCTGTCGAACACCTGCTCCAGCAGCGACAACGAGGCGGCCTGGTTGGCATCAACGGAAGTACCGCGTCGGTCTTCCAGGGCGTCACGCAGCTGCTGGTTGCCGCGCTCCACTTCGGCCAGCGTCACCAGCTGCATGGACTGCGCCGACGTCTCATCGACGTTGCCCTCGGCATCGTACGCGCGCAGCACATAGACCAGGCGGTCGCCACGACGCAGCGGCGTGGATGCCGGCAGCGCACCGTCCCAACTGCCCTGCCCGACCGCAGCCACCGGCAGTTCAAACGTCGCCAAGGGCGCGACCCGGTCACTGTCGCTGCCGCGGTAGATACTCACTTCCAGGCGTTTGATGAACGCGGTGTAGTTACCACGTACGAAGAATTCGACCGGGCGCACGATGCGGCCCTGGTCGAAGGCCACCATGCCCGGCGCCGAAATCGACAGCTCGGGCTGGCCCATGGCGGGGTCTTCGGTGGCCCAGATCGCGCCGCCTTCCGGCAAGCGGATCATGAACCCACCACGGACGGACGCCTTGCCCGGCTCATCCAGCGCGATGCTTACGCGGCGGTCCGGCTGCAGCACCTGCGACGACGAGCGCGTCGACGTGCCTTCGGTCACCGGCTCATCGAAGCTGCGCGAGCGCAGGGTGAACAGCAGGTCGCCCTCGGCGCTGCACTGGTTGCCTTCGCAATGGATGGGCGCGGCGTCGCTGGCCGCGGCGTTGACCGGCGGCGGCGCCGCCTGCGCGGTTGCTGCCAGGCCCAACAGCAACGCCTGGTACAACACAGCGCGGTGCAGGCGGGCAGAACGCCGGGCAACAGAGTGATGGGCGCTCATCGGCGGGCCTCCTGTTGGCGGGCCGCCGCGCGGGTGGCGGCGATCTCCTCGTTGCGCACGCGCAGACGTTGCTGCACGGCGGGGCTGAGCTGGACGCGCAGCGCTTCGAACACGGCGTTGGCACGGCGCAGGCCCAACGCCTGGTTGTAGACATGGCTGCCACGTACATCGGTATGGCCGACCAGGCTGACCTGGCCGCCTCCCATCTGCTCCAGGCGCGCGGCGATCGCAGCCAGCAGCGGCTTGAATTCCTCGCGGATCACCGCCTTGTCGGTGTCGAACAGCACGTTGCCCAGCAACGCACCACCGGCATCGACACCAGCGACCAGCGAGTGCGGATCGCGCACATCGGTACGCAGCTGCACGCTCAGGCCAGCACGCGACCCTTCGGCCACCTCGGCCTGCAGCGCATCACGCACGGCTACCGCACGGGCGAAGGCCAATGCCTGGCTTTCGCCGTTGGCAGCAATCACCACGTCACCGCCCTGGTAGCGATCGACCACCTCGGCCATCTTCGCCAACACCGGGCGATAGCTGGCGCGCAGTTCGCTGCTGCCCGGGGCGAACAACACCTCGCCCAAGGCCAGCTCGGCGCGCTCGGCAGCCGCCTGCGGCGACGGCGGCAGGCGCACGCCGAAGCTGAAGCGGGTCGGCACGCCCTGGGTGACCCGACGCAGCAACGGATTCTCGGTGGTCAGCTCGGAACCACCCGGTACCGTTGCCGGATCCAGCTTGACGATGAAGTTGCGGCCCAACCGCGCATCGCCACCGTGCACATCGGCCAGGTGGTAACGACCGAACGGATCGGTCTCGATCAGCAGGCCCTCCACCGTGGCCAGGCGCACGCCGGGAATGCCCTGCTCCTGGATGCCGTGGTTGCCGATCACGTAGGCAACCTCATAGCCCTCGGCCACCCGCGCGATCTCGCGATGCACGACCGGCTCGGCCGCGGTCAGGCCCTTGGCCGCCTCGCCACTGCGCTGCACGGTTGTGACACCCTTCGCATCCAGCTGCAGGCGATGACCCTGTGCGCTTTCCAGCACGAAATCATCGGTGAAGGACAGCTCGCGCAGACGCTGGCGGATCACCACCTGGTGGCTCTCGACCGTGTCCGAGGTAGACGCAAGCCCATGCACCACGCCCACCTGCACGCCATGCAGCAGCGGCGCGCTGGCATCGGCCAACGGCTGCGGGCCATCGCCACGATCCAGCGTTGTCGAACCCGGCACGTAAGCGTCGGGCGCGAATCCGCCCTGCACGCGTACACCGGTCAGTTCCGCGCTGTCCTGCCAGCCGTCGCCATCACGATCATCGAACACGCTGCCGAACACCAGGCTGTCTTCCAGCAGCGGATCGGCGTCCATGCGCACTTCAGCGGTCGCCACGTTCGACAGCGGAGTGCCGTCGTCGGCAGTGGCCACGGCCTGGTTGATGTGGTTGCCTGCACGCACGCCCGCACCGACACGCAACAGGTAGGTGATGGTGGCACTGCGGCCCACGGCAATGTCGACCGCGCTGATGCGCAGCGGGGTCTGGCTGCCGCCCAGCGAGAACGCGCCGTCATCGTCGGCCACGCGCATCGAGCCATCCACGTAGCTGAAGCCCGGCGGCGGTGTATCGACCACCACGCCGTCGCGCCAATGGCTGCTGCCGACGTTCTCGACCACCAGCTGGTAGCGCACCAGGTCGCCGACTTTCACCAGCCGCGGGTTGGCGGTCTTGGTGATGCGCAGCGCGAAGTCCGAAATCACTTTGTGCCGCGTTTCGCAGGTGGTGCACTCCGGCGGCGGCGAACCATCCGGGTACTGGCCACGCAGTCGGTTCAGCACCTCGGTGCGTGCCTCCTGGTTGACGATGGCCTGGTAGACGAATTCATGCTGTCCCAGCGGGGTACCGGTCGGCAGCGTGCAGACGATGTCGGTCCCCTGCTGCGCGCAGCCGGCCGGCAGCGTATCCACGCTCAGGCCTGCGTCGGGCGTATCCACCAGTTGCAACGGCTGCCGCAGCGAAGCACGCTCGACGGTGGCCCGCAGGGTATAGCGCAGCCGGTCACCCGGGCGCACTTCACTGCCACTGGCGGGACCGGACAGCTTTTCCAGCACCACGCGCGGCTCGGCCAGCACGTGCTCGGTACTGCAGGTGCCGATGCAGGTCGGGGTATCGCCACCACTGCCCAGCACCGCGTTGCGGACGCTGCCACTGGCCTGCGCATTGACCAGCGCGCGGTAGCCCAGCGTGTAGGTGCCGGGTGCGGTTCCCGCAGGCAGCGTGCATACCAGCGGATTGCTGGCATTGCAGGTAAAGGAACCCGGCTGGGTCACCGACTGCAGGTCCAGGCCCGCACCCAGGGTATCGGTGAGGGTGAGCACATCGCTGGTCTGCGAGTTGGCGACCACCACCTCAACGCTGTAGTCCACTGCATCCCCCATGTTGACCGGCGATGCCGTGCTGGAGGACTTGCGGTAGGTGACCGTCGCCGCCAGCACCGGCGTGGTGGTGGTGCAGTCGGTGGTGCAGGTATTGGTACCGGTGCCGCTGCCAAGCACGGCATTGCTGACGCTGCCCTTGGCCTGTGCATTCACCGTTGCGGTGTAGTTGACCGTGTAGGTGCCCGGTGCGGTGGCGGCCGGCAACGTACACACCAGCGGATTGGCCGCATTGCAGGTGAAGCCGGTGCTGGCGGTGACTGAACCGAAGTCCAGGCCCTGCCCCATGTTGTCGGTCAGGCTGAACACAGTGGTGGTGCGCGAGCGGCTGACCACGGTGGTCAGGGTGTAGGCGATGCTGTCACCCACCTTGACCGGGCCGGCGGCGGCCGAGGTCTTGCGGTAATCGATCTGGCTGCCTGCCACCGGCGTAGTGGTATCGCAGTTGACGGTGCAGCTCGGGTTGTCACCGCCGCTGCCGAGCACCGCATTGGTCACCTGGCCGGTGGCCTGGGCGTTGACCACGGCGGTGTACGACAGGCTGTAGCTGCCCGGCGTGGTACCGGCCGGCAATGTGCACACCAACGGGTTGGCCGCATTGCAGGTGTAGGCGCCGGCACTGGTCACGCTGCCGAAATCCAGGCCGATGCCCAGCGTGTCGGTCAGCGTCACCACGTCGGTGGTGCGCGAGTTGGTTACCACCGTGGTCAAGGTGTAGGTCAGGCTGTCACCCACCGACACGGGGCCGGCACTGTTCACCGACTTGGCATAGCTCACACCCGGCGTCGCCACCGGTGTGGTGGTATCGCAGTTGGTCGTGCACGAAGGCGTGTCGGGGCCGGTGCCGAGCACGGCATTGCGTACCGTGCCGCTGGCCTGCGCGTTGACCGTGGCGATGTAACTCAGGCTGTAGGTACCCGGAACCGTGCCGGCGGGCAGCGTGCACACCAGCGGGTTGGCCGCATTGCAGGTAAAGATGCCCGCGCTGGTCACGCTGCTGAAATCGAGGCCGCTGCCCAGCGTATCGGTGAGGGTGACCACATCGGTGGTGCGCGAACGTGCAACGGTCACGCTGAGCGTATAGCCGATGCTGTCGCCCACCCGCACAGGTCCACCGGTGGAGGCCTGCTTGGCGTAGCTCACCTGCGGGCTGGCCAGTGGCGTTGTGGTATCACAGGCGCCGACACACGTCGGATTGTCTGGACCGCTCGGCACAACGGCATTGCGCACCTGGCCAACAGCCTGTGCATTGACGATGCCGGTATACGAGAACGCGTAGGTTCCCGGCACGGTGCCGGCTGGCAGCGTGCACACCAGCGGATTGCCGGGCACACAGGTAAAGCCGCCGGCATTGGTCATGCTGCCGAAGTCCAGGCCAGTGCCCAGGGTGTCGGTCAGCGTGGTCACCGCGGTGGTGCGCGCATCGGCAACGACCACGCTCACTGTGTAGGCAACGCTGTCGCCCACCGCGACCGGGCCGGCCGTAGCGCTGGCCTTGGACACCGAGATGCGCGGCGCCGCCACCGGCGTGGTGGTGGTGCAGTTGCTGCTGCAGGTGGGAGTATCGGTACCGGTGCCCACCACCGTATTGACCACCTGGCCACTGGCCTGCGCGTTGACGGTGGCCGCATAGGTCAGGCTGTAGGTGCCCGGCACGGTGCCCGCTGGCAGCGTGCACACCAGCGGATTGGCTGCATTGCAGGTAAAGGCGCCGGCATTGGTCACGCTGCCGAAGTCCAGGCCGGTGCCGAGGGTATCGGTCAGGGTCAGCACGTCGCGGCTGTTGCCGTCGGCAATGGTGACATCGACGGTGTAGCTCACCGTCGCCCCCACCGCCACCGGACCGGTGGTGTTGGAGCGCTTTGCATAGCTCACCCGGGTGACCGGAACGGTCACATCGCTGCGGGTGCAGTGGTTGGCGTCGGTGCAGGCCTCGCCCGGTGCGGGCGGATTGCCACCGTTGAACGGATCGTAGCCACCACCGACGCTGGCGTGGTTGCGCAACAGGCCGCTTGCCGATGCGGACACGATCACAGGCAGGGTGAAGCTGCTGCTGTCACCAGGGGTGCCGGCTGCCGACAACACCTGGCTGCTGGTGCAGGTCACCGCCTGGCCGCTCGCAGTACAGCTCCAGCTGCCGCTGGTCAGGGTGCCGGTCCAGTTCGGCACAATGCCGGCCGGCAGCTGGTCACGCACGGTGATCACACCTGCCGGTACGTTCGGCGGATTGCCGGTCGGCACATTGGTGGTGTTGCTGATCGTCAGCGTGTACTGGGTGCCAGCCTGGCCGTAGTTCCAGATGCCGCCGGTGGCATTGTTGCCCTTCACCACCTTCAGCGCGGGTGCGGTGATGGTGATCCGGTGGTCTTCCACTTCACCGTCATCGGCCACGCCGGTCGGTTGCTGGATCTGCGCCGCATTGGTCGCATAGCGCAGGCGCACGTAACTGGTACCCGCACTTACCTGCGTGGGCACGGTCCAGCTCAGATTGGCGCCGCCGCCACTGCATGTGGCGATGTTGCTGCGCTCGCCCGTGTCGAATGTGCCGTTGCGGTTGAAGTCGATCCAGCCGGCCACGCTGCCGGTGCCCACACACGCCACCGACTGATTGATTGGGGTCCCGGCCTGCATCACCGTCAGCGCGTACGTCGTCGGCCAGGCGTTCTCTTCGTTGGGGTTGCCTGCGGGGAAGTTGTCGTCGCCCTTCGCATCGACGCTGTAGCTGCTGCGCTGTTCGGTATCGGGCCCAACGGTACCAAGGAAGTCGGTCAGCGGCGGTGCCAGACCACCCGGTGTATAGCCGGCGGTATTGATGTTGGTGGGCGTGGCGTTGACCGGCAGGCCATCTGGCCGGAACTGCAGGTCGTCCACCACGTGCATGGCATCGCCATAGCTCTGCGGCGCGTCGCCGAAGTCGGCGTACGGCACGAGCAGGCCGATGGCGATGGCGGTGGTGCCACTGCCGCGCATCGAAAAGCCCATGTTCACCGCAAAGCTGCCCGGCGCATGCGCGGCATTGTCGAAATTGAGGAAGGTGACCGCAGCGGTGTTGTTGTCGTTGCCTGGTCCAAAGCGGACCACGCTGTTCGCACCGATCATCGACTTGGTGACGTTGTATGGGCCAGCACCGACGTTCTTGCGCACTTCGACCACGTTCCAGGTACCGCGCGCGGTGGCCTCGACGAACTCGCCGCTGTTGTTGATCGACTCGGCATCGGCCATCACCACGCCGCGCAGGCGGTAGGGCGCGCCGCCCAGGGTCGAGACACAGTTGATCTCGAAAGACGATGTACCGCTGCTGCGCGATATACCCGCGATCAGCTGATTGGCGCCGCCGGTACCACCGACGTTGTACAGGTCATCCAGACTGTCACCGCTGAAATTGCCTGGACGATAGCTCTGCAGGAGGCCACCACCGCTGATGTTGGCCAGGCTGCAGGTGACGTTGAGGTCGATGCCGGAGGCGATCGGCATGGAAATCGACGACGTGTCCCCGTTGTTCAGCGTCACCCCGTGCGTGCCCAGGTCGGTGCCGCCACCCCAGGTCAGCCACAGCACGGTGTTGCGGTACGGGCTGCTGCCGCCGGTCGCGTAGGCTGCAGCCCAGGCCAGCGATGGCAGCATCGCCGACAGCAGCAACAGCAGGCCCGCGGCCAGGCATCGTCCGGTCCGGCCGGGGCGTGCACTTTTTCCAGGATGAACGGATTCACCGCCCGCGCTGATGCGCGACGTCGTCGACTGCCACATGTCTGTTTTCCCCGTCGTCGGCCCGCCGAGGGCCGCTGCTCAGTGGATAGCCCGGGGATCTTTCGATTTCCGTCCCGGCCTCACATGCACAGTTGTAGCAACCGCCCCCTGGGCCATCGTGCACGGATCCGGCAGCCCGACCGCCCTTTCCGGCAATTCGTCACGCATTTTCGGAGCGCGGACGAGACGCCTGGTAGACGTGCACAACAAAAATGCCGCCGGGCCATGGGCTACCGGCGGCATTGAAGGGGAAGGGGAATCGCGCCGCGCCTGGCGGCCGCCGCGCTGCTACCAGGGCACGAAGAGCAGGATCAGCACGATCACCAGCAGCACTGCGGCGACGGTCAGCAGCACGTTGCGCTGGCGCCAGGAAGGCTTGGGGGTGCCGGGGGTATTCATGGGGGCGCTCCTAGGCAACCGTTGGGGACGCCACCAGACTGCCGAGTCCGGCTGCAGCAGCGCGTGCAGGTGATGTGCACCGGGAGTGCAGAGCCCGCCACCCTCCGCTCAGTCGGCGGGACAGGCCATGAACAGCAGCTCCGCCGTAGATTCCTGTTCAATCGCGACGAATCCCAGGTTGCGATACAAAGCCACCGCGGCCACGTTGTCGCGATACACGCGCAGCGTCAGCCGCCGGACGCCATCCGCCTTCAGCGCCTGCCTGCTCAAGGATTGCATCAGTACACGCCCAAGGCCACGCCCGCGCGCCTGCGGAGAAACAATGATCCGACCGAGATGGGCGGTATCGGCTCTGGTCAGCCAGTACTGGCCGAAGCCAAGGCAGTTGTCCTGCGGGTCCAGCAATACCCAGCCAGGGCGGACTTCCAGTTCCAGGGCGTGGGCCAGGCGATCCGGCGCCAGCGGAAATGCGACGCCGGGCCCTGCCCAACGCTGGGTGGCCGCGGCCGAATCAAGCCAGCTGGCGATGGTGGCGTAGTGCAATGACTGCACAGGCTGCAGGTGCTCGGACATGATCATTGGCGAGGGAATGTCACTCCGCACTCTAGCCCAGGGCAGCTACCAGCAAAGACGGCAGGCCGTGACCCGCCCCGATCCGCGCTGCCGCCTGCAAGCCGGAACCATGAGGACTTTCATGATCGACTGTGGTGACCCCGGCCCGATTCGAACGGGCGACCTTCCCCTTAGGAGGGGGACGCTCTATCCAGCTGAGCTACGGGGCCATCGGCAGCGGCAAAGGATACCGTGTCCAGCTGAATGGACCAAGCGGAGGATGTTCTGCACGGGATTCAGAGTAGATATGCTGGCCCGCCGCGACCCGTTGTGAACTGGATGTCCGACGTCTGGCGAACGCTCTCCACCCTTGGCGACAGCCGCTGGCTGCTGCCGATGGCGCTGGTGCTGCTGTTTACCCTGCCACCCACCGACAGGGCTTTGAAATGCCGGTGGCTGATCGCCATCGTGCTTACTGCGACCGTGACGCTCGCTTCCAAGCTGGCTTTCATGGGTTGGGGGGTGGGCATCAAGAGCCTGCATTTCACCGGTTTTTCAGGACATGCGGCCATGTCCAGCGTTGTCTATCCTGTTGTGGGTGCGATTCTGGCAGGCCCCAACCGCGCCCACCGACGAATCGGCCTGGCGGCGGGATGCGCTCTTGCAGCGGCAATTGCCTGGTCAAGGATTCCATTGCATGCCCACAGTTTGTCCGAGATCGTCGCCGGGCTGACGCTCGGCCTGGGCTGCGGTGCATGGGCAATGCGCATCACACCGCCATCGGGCCGGCCCAGGGCCATTGTTGTACTGGCCGCCATGGTCGCCGGAGTGATCCTGCCCCTCAGCCTGCCGGACATCCACACGCATCAGTTGGTCATCGCACTGGCGAAGTTCGTCTCGGGCAGGGTGGAAATCTTCGAACACTTCTGAATTCCGCGAACCCGGCTTCACAACCGCTTCACATTCCTTGACAGAGCAAATGAATAGCAGCCACCATAGCGGTGGAAAAATTTCCCTCACGGAGTAGGAGACCCCGTAGATGAAGAAGATGATTGCCGCCTTGGCCCTGCTGGGCCTGTCCTCGCCGGTGTTCGCTCAGGAAGCTCCGGTGGCCGCTGAAACCAGCGCCGAAGTTGCTGGTGCTGAAGCTGCTGGCGCTGCCGCCACCGGCACCCTGACCACTGCAGCGACCGTGGGCCTCGGTATTGCCGCCGCCGGCGTGCTGTACAGCGTTGCTGCGGACAGCAGCAAGGATGACGCGGGCAACAATGGCGGTACCGGCACCACCAACCCGCCGACCGGCACCACCGGTACGACCGGCACCACCGGCACCACCGGCACGAACTGATCGGTCCGCCGAAGCAGTACCCCGCCCTCGCCGGGCGACGTTCGGCGAGGGTTTTTTCATGCCCGTTCGGGCCAGGAACAGATTTCGATGGACTGCAAGCGTTTCGTAGCCACAATGACGGTGGCACTCACCCTGACCGGCTGCATGTGGGCTCCAGGCCAGCATCTTCGCTCGAGCACCTTCGCTCGCGATGATCAGCCCATCGGCAATGACCAGATCGATCTGATTCCAATCACGCCGAAGTTGATCGCCATGGAGCGTGCCAGCCGTGATATCGCGGCCCTGCCCGCCGCCCTGGTCCAGTATCAACCGGGCCCATATCGCATTGGCGCCGGCGACATCCTCTACATCACGGTCTGGGATCATCCAGAACTGACGGTGCCGGCAGGCCCCCAGCAACAGCTCAACGCCGCCGGTCGCCTCGTGCAGTCCGACGGCACGCTGTTCTATCCCTATATCGGCAAGATCGCCGCCACGGGCAAGACGCCCGGCGAACTTCGCGAAGAAATCTCCAGCAAACTGGCTCGCTACATCGAAGCGCCGCAGGTCGACGTTTCCATGCTGACCTACGCCAGCCAGCGCGTATGGGTGACCGGCGCCTCGCGCCAGGCCGCCACCGTTCCGCTGACGGTAACCCCGCTGACGATGGGCGATGCCATCAGCCAGGCGGGCCTGGACCCGGCACAGGCCGATCTGTCGGGCATCCGCCTGACGCGGGATGGCACCACCTACACCATCGACCTCGATCGGCTCGGTCGCAATGGCGGCGGTGACACCAACGTGTTCCTCAAGGCCGGGGACCACATCTATGTGCCCTACCTCGACCACAAGGAAGTCTTCGTGGTCGGTGAAGTGAACCAGCCCGGCGCAATGAATTTCAAGACCGGCGAAATTTCCCTGAGCCAGGCACTTGGGCGCGCGCGCGGCCTGCTGCAGACCACCTCCAACGGCAACGCTGTCTACGTGATCCGCGGATCGAACGACCTGCAGAGCACCCCGTCGCAGGTGTTCCACCTGGAGGCCAAGTCCCCGACCGCATTTGCCGTTGCCAGCCAGTTTGACCTGCAGCCAGGCGACGTCGTGTTTGTCGGTGCCGCTGGCGTGACCCGGTGGAGCAGGTTCGTGAACCAGCTGCTGCCGTTCACCTCCATCATCAGCAACGCCGCCAGCGCGCGCAGCGACCTGGACAAGTAAGGTGGCCCGCACCATGAGCAGGATCGCTCAGGCGGCTACCCGACACGCAATCCGCCAGCGCCATGTGGCGCTGGCCCTGCTTGCCCTCGTCGCCGCAACCAGTTGCGGCGTTGTGGGCAAGACCAGCGTCAAGTCGGTCCAGATCGCACTGCAGGGCAAGCCTGACGTAGAGCCCACGGCAGCGCAGGTTGCGGCCAATCGCTACCCGCAGATCAAGGTCGTCGGCCCGGCGGGCGGCGCGGTGCTGGTACTCGGCAACATCGATTCCGGGCGCCAAGCTTGGTACAGCTCCGAGCGAAGCATCGTCTTTCTCAGAGATGGCATCGTCGTGGGGACCCACCGCAGCACCCCCGAACTGCAGGACATGACCATTGAAGGGGAGTCTCCCTTCCATGCCCTGCATCGGATAGCAGACGGCACGACCGTGCAGCGGCGCTACGACGTCATGCCTGGTTACAGGTACGGAATGAACGTCACCGGTACCTTGGCCACCTTGGGCAGGGAAAAGGTCCGGATACTGGAGAGCGATCGCGACCTGCTGCATGTCCGCGAACGGCTTTCAGGCAACGGATGGAAACGGGACAACCACTACTGGGTCGATCCTGCCAACGGATTCATCTGGAAGAGCGTCCAGGCCATCGCGCCCGACACCAGCCTGGAAGTTGTCCAGCTCAAGCCCTACTCGCAGGACCTGCAGAACCGATGACAGTGCGATCGACTCTCCTTGCGCTGGCACTGGCCCTGACCTTCCATGCCCACGCCTCATCGCCGATCGGCGTCGAGACGGCTGGCCATGTCCGCAATCCCGGCGCGCACACTCTCCCTGCGGGGGCTCGCCTCAGCGCGGCCGCACTCGCAGCAGCTCCGGATGCGGAGGCCTACATGCTGGGCGCGGCGCTGCTTCGGCAACGCTCACTGCTGCCCCAGACCCGTCTGAAAGCGGGCCTGCTCTTCGACCTCGAAACGCTCGCCTCTCAGGAGGATGCACCGGAGCTTGCCGACGCGGCTGCACAGTTGGCGCGCGAACTCGGCGACCTGCCAGTGACCGGGCGCGAGTCGCAGCTGCTTGATCCGCGTCGACTGGAAGCCAGTTCTGCGGAAAACCGGCCCTCGCTTGAGGGCGACCGCCTTGTCTATCCCGGCCGACCCGATACCGTGCAGGTTGTTGGCGCGGTAGTTCAGCCGTGCAGGCTCAAGCATCAATTCACGCTCGACGCGCAGAGCTACCGCAGCGCCTGCCCGATCCTGCCCGCCGCAAGCCGGGATGATCTCTACATCATCCAGCCCGACGGCAAGGTAGAGCAGCTCGGCGTGGCGCTGTGGAACCGCAGCGCGCCCATGCACCTGGCGCCTGGCGCCGTGATCTACGTGCCATTGAGCGCGACGAAGATCCGCGCCATCGCCCCCGATGTCAACGAGGACGCCGTGCGCTTCCTTGCCACCCAGGTGCTGGATGCACCCGGAGTTTCATACTGATGCGCCATCGCTCCATCCCACTGGCACGCGCCAGTGTTGCCCTTCTCAGCCTGGGCGTCAGCGCCGCATTGCAGGCACAGACCGCCCCTGCGCCCACCGCGAGCGATTGGGGCGGCGTTGGCCTGCTGCAGACACCGACCGCGCGCATGGCCGACGACGGCGATGTGAGCTTCACCGCAAGCCACACCTCGCCCTACAGTCGCTACAACGTGGTGATGCAGCCCCTTCCGTGGATTGAAGGTGCATTCCGGTACGTTTCGGTGGCCAACCGACGCTACGGCCCGGAATGGCTGAGCGGACAACAGAACTACAAGGACAAATCGATCGATCTGAAGGTCCGGCTGTGGCAGGAAAGCCGATGGGCACCTGAGCTTTCCGCAGGTTTCCGCGATATCGGCGGCACCGGCCTGTTCTCCAGCGAATACCTGGTTGCAAGCAAGCGGTTCGGACCTATCGATGCAAGCCTCGGCCTCGCCACCGGCTACATCGGCAATCGAGGCGATTTCTCGAACCCGCTTCGGGTGATCAGCGACCGCTTTGAAGAGCGCCCGCGCGCGCAGGGCACCGGCAACTTCAACAGCAAGGGCATGTTCCGCGGCCCCGTCGGCATCTTCGGCGGCATCGCCTACCAGACACCCTGGGAACCCCTGCAGCTGAAGCTTGAGTACGACGGCAACGACTACAAGCACGAACCGCAGAACAACAATCAAACGCAGAAGAGCCCGATCAACCTGGGCGCAAGCTATGCACTGAATCACAACGTGCAGCTGCATCTTGGCTGGGAACGTGGTGACACGGCCATGTTCGGCATCACCCTGCGTGGGAATGTGGCGCAGGCGAAGTCCACGCCCAAGTTGTTGGATCCTCCCCCGGTCGCGCGCGCATCAGCGACGCCGCCGGCACAGTCAATGGATGACATCGACTGGCCCACGTTGAGCCGCACCCTGGAAGACAACGCCGGTCTTCGCGTCACGGGCATCAGCCGACGCGGGTCGGAAGTCATCGTCAGTGGAGAACAGCGCCGGTTCTACTACCCGGCACAGGGCATCGGCCGCGCGGCACGCATTCTTGATGCAGAACTGCCGTCCGATACGACGTGGTTCACGATCCAGAACACCCGCTTGGGTGTACCCGTTGTCGAAAGCAGCATCGAGCGCAGCACCTTCAACAGCTACCTCGACAATCGCACCCCACTGAACGAGTTGGCGGGCCATATCGAACAGGCATCGCCTGCACAGCAGCGCCGTGAGAGCCTCTATACGGCGCCACTTCGGCGCTATGACGGCGCCTTCAACATCGGATACCAGCAGCAGCTGGGCGGTCCGGATGGCTTCTTCCTGTTCCAGGTTGCAGGCACGTACTCGGCCAATTTCCACTTCACGCGCAACACCTGGCTTAGCGGAACCGCCAGCTACAACGCGTACAACAACTACGACCGCTTCCGCTACGACGCGCCGAGCAACCTGCCCCGCGTCCGCACCAACATCCGTCGCTACCTGACCACCGAAGACCTGACCCTGACCAACCTGCAGTTCACCAGCAATCATCAGCTGGGCAAAGACCTCTATGGCTCGGCCTACGCCGGTCTGTTCGAGGCCATGTACGGCGGTGTGGGTGGTGAGATCCTCTACCGCCCGCTCAACGAACGCTGGGCGGTGGGTGCCGAGTTGAACTGGGTGAAGCAACGCGATTTCGATCAGCGCTTCAGCTTCCGTGACTACAGCACGACCACCGGCCACGCCAGCTTCTATTATCAGTGGGGCGATGAGCACAAGATCACCAGCATGATCAGTGCCGGCCGCTACCTGGCCAAGGACTGGGGCGCCACGGTTTCGGTCGCACGCGCCTTCGACAACGGCGTGAACATGGGGGCATACGCCACCAAGACCGACGTTTCCTCCAAGGACTTTGGCGAAGGCAGTTTCGACAAGGGCATCTTCATCTCGATCCCCTTCGACTTCCTGCTGCCTCGTTCGACACGCGCGCGTGCGACGTTCGCCTGGAATCCGCTGTATCGTGATGGCGGTGCACGCCTGAGCCGAAACTATGCGCTGTACCAGCTGACGTCGGAGCGGGATCCGGACTTCTTCTTCGACAATCTGGACAGAATCGACGACTGAAGGGTACCCGCCCCGTTCGACAGAGAACCCAGAAAGGGCCGGTTGCCAGCGCAGCCGGCCCTTCTCGTTTGCCTGCGTTGACCAAGCACCCTGCAGCCAAAAGAAAGGGCCGGTTGCGCGTGCAACCAGCCCTTTCTGTCTTGCGGGAGAAGGCTCTTCACCCAACCCCGCCCTGCAGCAATCACTTCTCGTTTGAGGCGTACTCGTAATAGCCGTAGCTGTAGTAGCCCGTCGCACGCTTCTCGACGGCGTTGAAGATCGCGCCCTTCACCTTTACGCCATTCTGCTCGAAGCGCTTCATCGAGAGCTCGATCTCCTTCGGCTGGTTCACGCCGAATCGGGTCACCATCAAGGTAGAGCCCGCATGATTGGCCACAATGGCAGCGTCGGTGACAGCAAGAATCGGCGGCGTATCGACGATCACCAGGTCGTATTCCTTGGCCAGGTCTTCCAGCAGCTGCAGGAATCGCGGGTGCATCAGCAGCTCGGACGGGTTCGGCGGGATATCACCCCGGGTGATGTAATGCATGCCCTCCAAGCCCGCGACGGTATGGATGGCATCCTGCAGAGTCACCTTACCGGCCAGCACGTCAGACAGACCACCCGTATGCGATACGCCCAGCACCTTGTGCAGGGTGCCCTTTCGCATATCAACGTCGATGACAAGAACCTTCTGGCCCGCCTGGGCGACCACGGCCGCCAGGTTCGCCGAAATGAAGGTCTTGCCAACACCGGGCCGCGGCCCCGAGATGGCCAGAATATTGTTCTTGGCCTCGAGCATCGCAAAGTGCAGGCTTGTGCGGAGGCTGCGCAGTGCTTCCACTGCCAGGTCTGCAGGCTCGGCGGCAGCCAGAAGGTGGGAGCGCCCATCTGCCACCACGCGCTTCTTGCCACCCTTGCCCTTCTGAACCCTCAGAAGATTGCGTGAGTTGCTGAGCGGAATGGCTGCATACACCGGCAGGCCCAGCTCTTCGATCTGTGCCGGATCTTCCACGCCAGGATTGAGCATGCGCAGTAGGAAGACCGCAGCCGTGGACAGGAATGCACCCAGCAGGAACGACACAAGAACGATCAACGACTTGCGAGGCTTCACCGGCTTGCTGATATCGACGATCGCATCGTCCACGATCCGGACGTTGCCCACCGTGCCAGCCCGCGCAACGTCCAACTGCTGCGCCTGGTTCAACAGCGCAGTGTAAAGCTCGTTGCTGACCTGGAGATCCCGGGTATGTCGCAGCAGCTCCTGCTGCGTATCAGGCAGAGCGCTGACCTCACGACGGAAACCACTCTTGCGCGCCTCAAGCTCGCCGATCTGGTTGAGCATCGCACGGTAGGCGGGGTGCTCACGCGTGAAACTGCGATCCATCTCCGCCTGCTTCAGGCGCAGCTGCTGGATGCTTGCCTCAACGGCAACCTCCTGCTCGAGCAGCCCCTTGGTCTGCATCGTGATGTCGACGGAATTTGAACGGGACTGGTAGGCCGCCATGGCCGCCTGCGCATCCTCAACCTGCTTGCGAACGGTTGGCAGCTGATCCTTCACAAAGGCAAGCTGCGTTGCCGCCTCAGCAGAGCCACGGTCGACATTCTGCCGAACGTACGCTTCGGCAATGTTCTGCACCAGCGCCTGGGCTCGATCCGCATCGGTGTCTTCATAGCTGACGCGCAGGATGCCGGAGTCCTTGCCCTGTTCGGATGCACGGATGTCTTCCTGCAACCCTGCGATGACGTCAAGGCGGCGCTGCTTGGCCAGCTTGAAGCGCATTCCCGGATTGGCGCTCAGGCTCGCCACTTCAATCTTGATCCCGCGCGCCTCGAAAGGCATGCCGACCTTACCGGCAAGGATCACCTCGCCCTCGTCATCGAGAAGCGAGTACTCCCCGGCATTGTCACCTGCGATAAGAGTCATCGGTTCGTCAAGCAACCGAGCAGGAACGTCCAGGCGATGAATCTTCAGCTCATCACCACCCCAGCCATAGCGGGAAAGCCCCAGAACGGGAGCCGCCACCTCGTTTTCAGCTTCACCCGAGAAGCGGCGCGCAATCAGCCCACCGACCAACGGGAAACGCACGGGCTCGACCACCGTCTCGAGCTGCATCTTGTCAACCGCGGTACCGACAATCGTACGCGACGTCAGCAGCGCAACTTCCGTGGTGGACGCAGTGCTGCCACCGCCCCCCAAAGAGGTCAGATCCGAAAGACCCGGAATGGTGGGCATCTTCGACTCGACCTGCACCGTGGCCTCGGCCCGATACACCGGTGGCGTCAAGATGGCGTAGGCAGCACCAACCAGCACGAACAGGAAGGTCGTGCCCAGAATCCACCATTTGCGATCAATGAGTACGCCCAGCAGATCCCGCAGGTCAATCTCGTCGTCTTCGCGGGTGGGCCGCGCACTGGTTTCCTTGGTCATAGCATCCGTTTCTTGAAAACACCGCACCAGCGCGGCAATTACTTGATATGGCTTGCCCAGCGGGCGACGCCCTGCTCGATCAAACCGTAGACGTGTTCAAACGCGATCCGCTGCTGGCGATAGGGGTCGGGGATCTCTGCCTTCCCATCCCAATGGCCCAGCAGGAATGTCTTGCCGCTCACCTGGGGAACCTCACGGGCAATTCTCGCCACATGGGACTGCTCCATCACCAGCACCAGGTCGGCCGCCGACAACACTGACGGTGTCGCCAGACGCCCTCGATGGGAGCCAGGGTCATGCCCCTTCTCCCGAAGCAACTCTCCTGCGGTCTCATCTATCGGCCGACCGACCAATGCCTGAAGCCCTGCGGAGGAGACATGCACCCCAGCGCGATCCCGAAGCTGGTGCCGCATGAGAATCTCTGCGGTTGGGCTTCGGCAGATGTTTCCGATGCAGACCAACAGCACCTTGTTGAACATGAGCCAATCCTCTGGCGGTCGACATGAAGTACGTACGCCAGCCACCCACGCTTCGCATACGAAAGTTAGCCAACCAGTATACCTGCATCAACGTGCCACCCAGCTCAGCCGAGCGACGCACCCCAGCGCCTGTCACTCCCAAAACCGGACCTGGGTCACGACAGGGTGAAGGTTCTGTTATCATTGTGTGATCGATTGTAACAGCTAACTGGTTGGACTGACCGCCGGATCGGCGCCGCCAGCCCCCGGGCAGCGAGGCGATTGCTGGATGCACAGATCCTCAACAAGGAAGAAATCGACATGTCTTACGTGCCCGCCCGGCACCATGCCGGACTTTGGAACGCTTCAGGAAGCAGGTTTGGACCCGCACTGGGCCTCGCCCTGAGGATCGGAGATCCCGTCGTTCTGGTAGCAGCCGCACTGGCGGCCCATGCACTGAGATTCGGCGAACTGCAGATGCCGATGAACTATGTCCGGCTGGTCGCCATCACGCTGCTTTTCGCACTTCTCGTCCTTGGATCGTCATCATTGTACGAGAGCTGGCGCGGGCGCAGCTTGCTCGCGGAGTTTGGCCAGGTCCTGATGAAGCTTGCCGTGATCTTCGGCGGCCTTCTCGCCTACTCCACTGCCATCCAGGTGACCGATGAGCTTTCACGGATCTGGCTTGCTGCCTGGTTTGGATTGAGCCTGGCTGGTGCATTTTCCCTCCGAATTGGCGTTCGCACCATAGCCGGCTGGATCCGAGCCCGGGGCGCAGATTTGCGAAGTGCCGTCATCGTGGGCGCCACCACCGACTCGCAGCACATCGTCAGCTCCTTGAGGCAGGCTACCTGGGCAGGCATCGACGTGCGCGGCTGGTTTGCAACACCATCTGATCGCGGCAGTGTTCAGCACGCAAGCAAACTGGGAGAGCTGGACGGGCTCGGCGCCTATGTGGAGGCCAATCATATCGATCAGGTCTGGATTGCGCTCCCGATGCGCGATGAAGACAACATTGCGATTGCCCTGAATCAGCTGCAGCACTCAACGGCCGACATCAAATTCGTGCCCGACATGTTCGGACTGCACCTGCTGAATCACTCCGTCGAACAAGTTGCCGGCCTTCCCGTCATCAATCTTCAGCAGACCCCGCTTCAAGGCGGCGCCCGTCTGATCAAGGCACTGGAAGACCGCATCCTTGCCGGCCTCATCCTGCTCATGATCTCCCCGATCATGCTGGCGATTGCCGTCGCAGTGAAGCTCAGCTCCCCAGGTCCAGTCTTCTATCGGCAGGAACGGATGAGCTGGAACAACAAGACGTTCTGGATGCTGAAGTTCCGCTCGATGCCAGTTGACGCAGAAGGCGCGTCTGGGGCGGTTTGGGCCAAGGCCGGCGAGAATCGCGCCACTCGCGTAGGAAGCTTCCTGCGCAGGACCAGCCTTGATGAGCTACCGCAGTTCATCAACGTCCTGCTGGGCGACATGTCGATTGTTGGCCCGAGGCCGGAACGGCCGGTATTCGTGCACAAGTTCAAGCACGAGATTCCGTCCTACATGAAGAAGCACATGGTCAAGGCAGGCATCACCGGCTGGGCGCAGGTCAACGGCTGGCGGGGTTCTACCGATCTTCACAAACGCATTGAATGTGATCTCTTTTACATTGAAAACTGGTCACTTTCGTTTGACCTGAAGATTGTTGTCATGACAGTTTTCAAGGGTTTCATAAACAAAAACGCCTACTGATCGAGGAACAAGCTGGCATTCAAGCAAGTTTGCTTCCCGCCTTCGCAGCACAACAGCTCCAAACAGCATGCGGGCTCAATGAGAAAGAAAAATCACTCCTTTGCCCATAGCATCGCATGGAACTTGGCTGGTGCCGGGATTCCGCTCGCTTTCGCCTTCTTTGCCATACCGAGCCTATTGGCCGGCTATGGCAACGAACGCTTTGGCCTATTGACGATAATTTGGGCTCTGATTGGCTACTTCAGCATCTTCGATTTTGGCATCGGACGCGCACTTACGAAGCTCGTCTCCGACAGACTTGGAAGCAAAAGCACCGAAGACATACACGACGTCACAAAGACAGCCTTATTGACCATGGGCGTCCTCGGCCTCGTGGCGTGCACTTTGCTGATTGTCGCAGCACCGCTTCTTGTCCAGATACTCAAGCTGGATACCACGCTCCGGGATGAGAGCGTGCTCAGCCTTCGAATTCTTGCACTCGGCCTCCCTTTCGTAATCCTGTCGGCCGGTCTGATTGGACTACTGGAAGCGCGAGCAGAGTTTCACGCAATCAATCGGGTTCGCCTCGTGATGGGAATGCTTAACTTCGGCGCTCCCTTGCTGATGCTTACATGGTCGCATAGCCTGGTGCCAGCAACGATTGCACTTGCTGTAGCCAGAGCCGCAACCACGGCATTCTACTTTCGAATCTCCGCGCACACAGGTGCACTGGATGTCAGCACGGGTCGCTTCAACCGAAGCAATCTAAGGGAGCTTCTCGGATTTGGCAGTTGGATTACATTGAGCAACTTGATCAGCCCTCTAATGGCACAACTGGATAAGGTTGTGATCGGCAGCGTGGTGGCTCTCCACCTGCTCCCTTTTTATGCAGTGCCAGGCGACCTGGTCAATCGTCTCAGCTTTATCCCAATCGCGCTCATAGGCGTATTTTTCCCGGCATTCGCAGCACGCTGGAGCGCGCGGGAGCCAAACAAGCTGAAGTCGCTCTACACGAGTGCAGCCTTTGTGATGTTCTCCGCCGTCTATCCGATTGCGCTAGGCATATATGCTCTAGCGCCCGAAGGACTTTCGCTGTGGATCAATGAGGAGTTCTCCCGGCAATCAACGCCATTGTTGCACTGGCTCTGCATCGGCCTGATCCTAAACTCCATCGCCAGAATTCCGCACGCACTTCTGCAGGCGTCGGGCCGCCCAAGCATCACCGCCAAGCTGCATCTTATAGAACTCCCCGTCTATGCAGTCGCGCTGTGGCAGCTGCTAAACCATTTCGGCATCATTGGCGCAGCGATAGCTTGGTCCGGAAGAATGGCACTCGACTATCTCCTCCTCAGTGCATGTTCGAGCATAGCCATCCCAGAATTACGCCGCCCCTCGGCATTCATGCTTACAGCGGTGATTATCGGAATTGCCGTAATGGCAGCCGCAGCATTTATTCCATCCCCCTTGCTCAGGCTTGTTCTTTCCATATCGCTCGGATTGGTTGGAATAGCCCTGGCAACCCCTATCGTTCTGCGTTTACGTCACAATGATTGAGCCACTAGAAATCGACACCACTACGCGACCAACCACATTGGTGACGGTAACCTATGCGGATCGCGTCGGGTATCTGCGTGAACTGCTTCGCCGCGCTTTCGAATCCGAGGGAGTGAATCAGGCAATCGTTGTGAGCAACGCATCGACGTCCGACCTCAGCATCATCGAGAATGAATGGGGGGATAAACTTCGCGTTGTCCGCCTGAGCAGTAACAGTGGATCTGCAAATGGATACTCGGTGGGAATCAAGGCAGCACTCGCTGACAACGCTGAGTTTATTTGGCTCATGGACGATGACAACGCACCACGCAAGGGGGCGCTGAAGAAGCTTCATTCACAGCTTCAGATCACCACCAGAGACTACGGGACTGAGAGGTCGGCAGCACTGGGGTTTCGGCCGAGCCATCAGGCAGATATCGCACAAGGCATGAATCCAGAACGTGCCTACCCTCTGCGCTCAAGCTTCTTCGGATTTCACTATCGGCAACTCTTCTTCAAGATCAAGCGTCGCATTGGACCCAAGACACCGCCCGGCGCGGCGCCCTCTGCTGTTCATATCCCATATGCACCCTATGGCGGACTAATGGCTTCACGAAAGCTCTTTGAAGCCATTGGCCTCCCGAACGTCGACTTCGTTCTATATGCCGATGACACCGAGTACACAAGGCGCATAACTGCTCGAGGCGGCGCGATCTGCCTTGTTACAGACGCAGAACTTGAAGATCTCGAGGAGTCCTGGAATTTGAAGGAGAGCTACTCCAACACCTTCCTAGGCTGGCTGAGGGGCGGGTCAGATTTCCGCGCATTCTACGCAGCGCGCAATCAAGCTTACTTTGACAGCAAAATCTGGATGAGCTCATGGATCGAGTACAACATTAACCAGTGCATTTACCTTGGACTTTTGACGTTCTTTGCGATCAAGACGCAGAGGTTCCCGCGGTATCGCCTGCTACTCAGGGCAGTCCGCGACGGCAGGAACTCTCGACTGGGAATTTCCAAGAGCTTCCCGCTTTGAATCGTCCGAAACCAATGCACCCATGAAAATATTGTTCCTGAACACATATGACGACCCGGCAGACGGCGGCGGCGTAGAGCTTACCGTTTGGACGCTGATCCGCGCCCTGAAGGAGAAAGGCCACGAATGTGTTCTCGTCTCCACCCAGCCAGGGCGGACGCTTGACCTCCACGAGCGCGAGGGCGTGCGCATTTGGCGCGCAGGGATCCGCAACTTGTACTGGCCAACAAAGGAGAAGATCGCATCTTCGCTATCCAAACTCGCTTGGCATACGGTGGATGGCTACAGCCACTTGATGCAGAGCCACCTGAAACAGGTTCTCGAGCTGGAGAAGCCGGATGTCGTGTCAGTACACAGCCTGCCCGGCTGGTCGGCCTCGTCATGGGCGACCATAAAATCATTGAGCATCCCCGTCGTACAGGTTTTGCATGACCAGTACTCAATCTGTGCCCGGAGCTCGATGTTTCGCAATGAGCACAACTGCGAGACTCAATGTACGGACTGCAAGTTGCTACGCCTTCCCCACCGAAAAGCGAGCAGCGCGCCCTCTGCCGTGGTCGGGGTCAGCCAGTTCATTCTCGATCGCCATCTTCAGCACGGCTACTTCCGGGAAGTACCCATCAAAGCGGTCATCAACAATACGCGGAATCCAAAATCTCTCGAAGTCGGCGCCCTTGGGATTGAACACAAGGGCACTCGCTTCGGCTTCATCGGCCGTCTAGATCCAAGCAAAGGCGTTGAGATCCTTCTTCAGGCCTTTTCACGCTTCGAGCACGAGGACGCGCAACTCTGGATAGCAGGCGATGGCGACCAGAAGTATGTAGCATCTCTCAAAGAACAAACCAAGGACGGCCGGGTAAGCTTCCTGGGCAGAATCAAACAGCGAGACTTCTTCCCGGAAGTCGATGCCGTTGTCGTACCCTCTCTCTGGAATGACACCTTCCCGGGAGTGGTATTTGAGGCTCTCGCCTTCGGCAAGCCTGTTCTGGGGTCGCTCCGGGGTGGGATACCTGAAATGATCCAGCACGGCCAGAATGGCTTCCTCTTTGACCCAGACAACGACGGCGAGCTTCTCAGCCTTCTGAATCAAGTCGCAGGCAACCCCGAAGAGCGCATGGCGATGGGAGCCGCAGCCAAGGTATCTTCACGCCCATTCATGGATACCGAGGCGTGGCTGAACAAGTACCTCGCTCTATACGCACAACTCGGAAGTGCCGCATGAACCAATTCGCCACTCCGAAGCCCGTCGTCCAAGCCGGGCATGGAAAGCTTGACTCCATTCAAGCACTCAGGGCCGTCGCAGCATTTGCAGTGGTAGTTCATCACGTTGGGCTGACCCTGGACAGCTACTACTCTGCCTCTCTCAGCTCCACGCTCGCCCTGCTGACGGGGCTTGGGGCAGCGGGCGTCGACCTATTCTTCGTCATAAGTGGCTACATTATCTTCAGAAGCACTTCCAAGCTCGAGTCAGGGTTCTCTTCGGCACGGAACTTCCTGCGGAAGCGAGTGCTTCGCATCTATCCCGCCTACTGGATATGGACTTCAGTGCTGCTTCTCATGTGGCTTGGCGGACTAGCGCTTAAATCCCATCAATACTCCCTCTCCGTCATCGCGGGCTCATATCTCCTTATACCAGTGACCCGAGCAGATGGATCGTTGCACCCCGTCCTCGACCAAGGATGGACGCTGTCGTTTGAAATGTACTTCTACCTCGTTTTCTCTTCCATCATCCTTTTAGGCTGGCTTAAGAAGGGCCTTGCCTGGATCGCACTCCCCTTCTTGCTGATTGCCTGCGCAGGACTTCTTCCCGCCATTCCTTCCGGCATACGCAGCGTGGTTTCATCACCCCTGGTCGCGGAGTTCCTCCTTGGTGTGTGCATAGGATGGGCTCTCTCCAAACATCAGCCGGCATCGCAATCCCTCCGACCAATACGGTGGGCTTTAATGGCTATCGGAGCGGGTCTCTTCGCGTTCGCCTTTCTTCGAGGAGAGGTTGAGGGAACGGGCATTGACAGGCTGGTTATATATGGATTCCCCAGTGCGGTACTGGTAACGCTTGCATTGCTTGCTCCTTCCGCACCATTGTTGCGTCGAGCAAGCTGGCTGGGCGACGCCTCATATTCGATATATCTGACGCATGGATTCTTCACCTTGGCTCTTGGAACCTTACTGAAAGGCGGCCTCAGTCTCGGAGGAGCCCCGGCAGGCCTGGTACTTACTGTCGCCTCGCTCGCCATTCTGCTGATCTCATCTACTGCCTATTGGCTTGTGGAAAAGCCAGTAGCGAGGCTGCTCACCGGAAGCGGGAAAACAGGCAACCCAGTTGCTGCATCCACACTCACCTAGTCCATCCATGCCCCACAACCATCGCCCACTAGTCACTGCATCGTGAAAATTCGCACGTCCCGAATCATACTGATTTCGCCGGTTGGCTTCGCCATGATCGCCTATGCATTCTTCTGGGCGTGCACCATGGTTCCGCCGTCTGCATATCAAGGCATCATGCATGAGAACAACTATATGTTCATGCATCTTCCGTCCCACATCCTGGTTGGCGGATGCCTTGTCGCGTTCATATTTGGTGCGACAGTCCTGGGATCCAGGGCATCTAGTCCAACGGATCCACTGGACAACCGTCGAACCATGCGGGCGTCTTTCATTGCGCTCCCCATAGTGGGATTGTCGATGATTAATCTGATATCCATTGCACTTCTGCTGGAGAACAACCCAAATCTACTTACCGGCTGGGTCAGCGATGGGCGAAGTGCAAAAATGGACCTTGACGCAACAGGCGCCATGACAAACGCGCTACCGGCACTTTATGCCACCTGCTGGTGGGGCCTGTGGCGCACCATGGACAGGGAGTACATTACCGGCACACGCCAATGGACACTACGTTCCATATTGGTGATCGCCACCTTGATTGCGATCTACAGCGCGCTTGTCAAAGTAGCAAGATACGACCTGCTCCCATGCGTGTTTGGACTGGCTATTGTCTACCTTTCCCATAAGTACAGCATTGGGAAACTCAAACTATCCGGCAGCTTTACATCATTTGCTGCAATTGCTTTGATTGTCGTAGGCCTTTTCCTTGCAATGGCCTGGCTTCGAGGAAGCGATGAAGTAGCGATTCTAGGGAGGAACGTAGCAGGCTATACGGCTGCCAGTTACAACCGACTTGCGGCGATACTCGATGGCGCCATGAAACTCCCATATTCTGATACCGGCGTACACGCCTTCAAGTTCCTGACATACATTCCAATTGCAAATAGATGGATTGATTTCCCTGCACTTTTTGGGATGCCCACCAAGGAGGATGCCTGGCTCAGCGAATTCGGAGCAGTAGCGCAATCAGGACTTGATGGAAGTTACATCTGGTCCTCAGCATTCGGATATGTCTATTCCGACATTGGAATCTTCTCAATCGCCTACTTCCTGATCATCGGCATGATTTCCCAGAGAGCATGGAAAAGCATGACTTCTGGCCGAGCCCTTGGACTTTTAACTTACCCATGGGTTGCATTTTCCATTCTCTTCTGGATGGGCGACAACTTCATAGCACACTCCAAAATAGTTGTATTCATTGGAATGGGCATTGTTATCGCAACCTATGACCGACTTGCTCTACAAAGAGAGAAGGTCCCACGGATGAGGAAGTGAAAGAAGATCTTCATTAATCTCATTCCATAATCACCCGAATTGGCAGCACATGAAACCACAGCAGTCCACCTGCATGACAAAGGTTCTGATGATCACAGCCCGCGCCGACCACGGCGGCGGGCCGCGACATCTGGAATTGCTTATGCGTGATGGCGCAGACTGGATCGTGCCATACGTGGCCTGCCCTGATGAGAAGCCCTATTGGGCCCGATTCAACGAAATTGCTGGCGGCCGAATGTTCCGCATTCCCCACAGGAAGTTTGATTTTCGTCAGGCTTGGCGCTTGGCCATGTATGCGCGCCGCCACGGAATTCACATTGTCCACGCACATGGAAAGGGCGCGGGATTGTATGCCCGCTTCGTTTCCGCGGTAACGGGGATTCCGGGCGTTCACACGGCGCACGGAATTCACGTCGGAGAGTACGGTCGAATCGGCAGAAAGCTCTATAGCCTTTATGAGAATGTGAGCTCACTCTGGGTGAATCACGTAGTTCACGTATCAGACGAAGAGAAATCGCAGGCACAGATGCTCGGGTTGTGGCGAAAGCGGCCATCGACCGTAATCCCCAATGGCGTGACGAGCCACGAACCAAGTGAAATCAATGCCATGCGTGACCGCGCGCGCCGACACCTGCGCGCCCGGGAAGGCGTCCCTATCGTTGTCACGGCCAGCCGATTCGACTATCAGAAGAACATGCTGGAGGCTTATGCCGTAGCCAAGGCCCGGCCAGACATGCACTTCATCTGGATAGGTACCGGTGCTGACTCTCCGACGCTGACAGCGCGCGCTGCATCAGAGGGAGTGAGCAACATCAGCTTCCTCGGCCAGGTTGATAACCCCTTGGACCACTTGGCGGCCGCAGACGTCTATCTCTCGACTTCGCGCTGGGAGGGCCTTCCCTTGGCTGTACTGGAGGCAATGTCCCTGGGCATCCCTTCTGTTCTCTCGAATGTTACTGGACATGTCGAGCTTGTACGTACACATGGCGTCGGGCTTCTTTACACGCTGGGAGATATCGACTCAGCCACAGCTGCATTGTTGCGTGTTGCGTACGAAAAGCCGCTTCAGAAGACACTGTCGGAGCAGGCACTTCACTCGCAGCTGCACAGATTCTCATCGAAGGTCGTCGCGATGGAGACCGCCGCCATTTATAAGAAAGTACTGGAAGTATGAAAGTAGCGATCATCCACTACTGGTTCGTCACCTGGCGTGGTGGCGAGAAGGTCATTGAGCAACTGCTCAAACTCTATCCAGACGCCGATGTCTTCACGCATGTGGCGACGCCGGAGATAGAGCGCACGAAGCTTGCAGGCCATCGCGTGCAGCGCACATTTGTGTCCAGGCTGCCGGGTGCCCAGAAGCGCTATCAGAAATATCTCCCGCTCATGCCCGTCGCCTTGGAGCAACTGGACCTCACCGGATACGACCTCGTCATCTCGAGCGAGTCCGGCCCGGCGAAAAACGTCATCACGCATCCTGATGCACTACACATCTGTTACTGCCATAGCCCAATGCGGTATGTCTGGGATATGTATCCACTCTACCTTTCGGATGCTGGATGGCTTACCCGGCTTCTGATGCGGCCGTTGATGCATTACATGCGCCTCACCGACTCCGTCTCCGCCTCGCGTGTCGATCATTTCATCGCGAATTCGAAGTTCATCGCGCGCAGGATAGACAAGTGCTATCGCCGGCAGGCAGAAGTCATTCACCCTCCCGTGGAAGTGGATGACTTTGAAGCGCGCGCTGAGAAACAGGACTACTACCTTCTTCTCGGTCAGTTGACCGCGTACAAGAAGGCAGACCTTGTGATGGACGCATTTCTGCGCAGCGGCAAGCGATTGGTCATCATTGGCGAGGGCGAACAACTCGCTGCCATGCGCGCGCGCGCGACGGAAAGGGTTGTCGTACTTGGGCGGCAACCGTTCTCCGCGTTGAAAGAACATCTGGCCAACGCGAAAGCCCTTGTTTTCCCAGGCGTGGAAGACTTCGGCATTGTTCCACTTGAGGCGATGGCTTCCGGAACTCCAGTCATCGCATATGCCAAGGGTGGCGCGCTTGAGACTGTGATCGAGAGTGACGACCCCAGCGCAGCAACTGGATTGTTCTTCCACGAACAATCCATTGATGCAATCAATGAGGCTGTTGCTCGATTTGAGTCGCTTTCAGAGCCCATCTCGGCAGAGGCATGTCGTGCAAGGGCTGAACAGTTCGCACCCGATCGATTCAGGGAAGAACTCTCGTCCTTCATCCAGGCAAAACTCCGCAGAGAAGCCTGAACCACCTAGCTCATGGGTAATCGCATGAACATCCTCATCTGCGGCGGCGCCGGCTACATCGGCAGCCACATGGCCCAGTACCTCGCCGAAACCGGCCACTCCGTAACCGTGCTCGACAACCTCTCCACCGGCCACCGCGGTGCCGTCCGCTGGGGCGAACTGCTTGAGGCAGACCTGTTGGATGCCGAAGCACTGAAGCGCGCGTTCCAGGGTCGCCACTTCGACGCTGTGATGCACTTCGCCGCGCGCTCGCTGGTGGGCGAATCCGTTACCGATCCTTACGCGTACTACGCCAACAACGTCACCGGCACCCTGAACCTGCTGGAGGCCATGCGCCGCCATGGCGTCGACCGGATCGTGTTCTCGTCCACGGCCGCCGTCTTCGGCAATCCGCAGGCCGATGTGATCGATGAGGACCATCCCAAGGCGCCCATCAACCCCTACGGCGCCAGCAAGCTGATGGCAGAGCGGATCCTCGCGGATGCAGCGACGGCCTACGGCCTGCGCTCGACCTGCCTGCGCTACTTCAATGCTGCTGGCGCTCTGCCCGACCACGGCATCGGCGAGGCGCATGCCTGCGAAACCCACCTGATTCCCAATGTCCTGCGTGCCGCGCTGGGCATTGGCGCAGCCATGAAAGTGTTCGGTGAAGACTATGCAACGCCCGATGGAACCTGCGTGCGCGACTACGTGCATGTGCAGGACCTGGCCCAGGCCCATGCGCTTGCCCTTGAGTACATGGAACACACCCCCGGCGCGCACGCCTTCAATCTCGGCAACGGCCACGGATTCTCGGTTCGCGAGGTGATCACCGCTGCCGCAACGGTGACCGGGCGCGAGATTCCATTTGAAATGGCCGAGCGCCGTCCGGGCGATCCAGCCAGTCTGGTTGCCTCTTCCACCCGCGCCCGCGAGATCCTGGGCTGGCAACCCAAGTGGACCGAACTGGCGCCCATCATCGAAAGCGCCTGGCAGTGGCATCGCCGCCCGCCGGCATGGTCGCCGCAACCGGTCGCCCGCAAAGCTGCCCGCGCGATGGACGAAGCCCTGCCTGCCTGAACAGGCGTTTGGCGCCTGACCCACTGCACGGCGACAGTCAACCCCGCAGCGCATCAAAGACCCTCCTTGCCCCTCTGCTACTATCGTCGGTTCAGTTCGTCGCGCCCCCACCTGCCCGCGATGGCACCAAACACAACGTAACGAAACACAGGAGTCTGCATGTCTTCCGAGCTGCTCAAGTCCCTTGGTCTGGACGCGATCAACGCTGGCACCTACCTGGGCAACGGGGAGTGGTCGAGCGCTACCGGCGGTGAGCTGATCACCCCGATCAACCCGACCACCGGCGAGCCGATCGCGCAGGTCCGCGCCACCACCGAAGCCGAGTACGAAACCGTCATCGCGCGTGCGCAGGAAGCCTTCAAGGTCTGGCGCACCACCCCGGCGCCGCGTCGTGGTGAAGCCGTGCGCCTGTGCGGCGAAGCGCTGCGCAAGCACAAGGATGCCCTCGGTTCGCTCGTCGCGCTGGAAATGGGCAAGAGCAAGCCAGAAGGCGATGGTGAAGTGCAGGAGATGATCGACATCGCCGACTTCGCCGTGGGCCAGAGCCGCATGCTGTACGGCTACACCATGCATTCCGAGCGCCCCGGCCACCGCATGTACGAGCAGTACCAGCCGCTCGGCCTGGCCGGCATCATCAGCGCGTTCAACTTCCCGGTCGCGGTGTGGGCATGGAACTCGTTCCTGGCCACCATCTGCGGCGACATCTGCCTGTGGAAGCCGTCCAACAAGACCCCGCTGACCGCCATCGCCTCGATGCGCATCTGCAATGAAGCGCTGCGCGATGCCGGTTTCCCGGACCTGTTCTTCCTGATCAACGACGCCGGCACCGCACTGTCGGAAAAGATGGTGGCCGACAAGCGCGTGCCGCTGATCAGCTTCACGGGTTCCACCCAGGTCGGCCGCACGGTCGCCGAGAAGGTTGCGCATCGCCTCGGCCGTTGCCTGCTGGAACTGGGCGGCAACAACGCGATCATCCTCGACGAAACCGCCGACCTGAAGCTGGCGATCCCCGGCATCGTGTTCGGTGCGGTCGGCACCGCCGGCCAGCGCTGCACCACCACCCGCCGCCTGATCGTGCACGAATCCATCCATGACGACGTGCTGGCCACGCTGGTCAAGGCCTACAAGCAGGTGGAAGGCAAGATCGGCGATCCGACCGACCCGGCCAACCTGATGGGCCCGCTGAACAGCGACGGTGCTGTGCAGCAGTTCCTGGCGTCCATCGAAAAGGCTAAGGCCAGCGGCGGCACCATCGAAACCGGCGGTACGCGCATCGACCGCGCCGGCAACTTCGTGCTGCCGGCCATTGTCACCGGCCTGAAGAACAGCGATGAAGTGGTGCAGCACGAGACCTTCGCGCCGATCCTGTACGTGATGAAGTACAGCACGCTGGACGAAGCCATCGACATGCAGAACGGCGTGCCGCAGGGCCTGTCCTCCTCGATCTTCACCACCAACCTGAAGACTGCCGAGCGCTTCCTGTCGGCGGCCGGTTCGGATTGCGGCATCGCCAACGTCAACATCGGTACCTCTGGCGCGGAAATCGGTGGCGCCTTCGGTGGCGAGAAGGACACCGGCGGTGGTCGCGAATCTGGCTCGGATGCATGGAAGGTCTACATGCGCCGCCAGACCAACACCATCAACTATTCGGATTCGCTGCCGCTGGCCCAGGGCATCAAGTTCGACCTGTGATGACTGAGACCGCGCCTCTGCGCGACGGCCGGCCGGTGATCGATTTCACCGGCCGCCGGGTGTTGATCGCCGGTGGCAGCAAGGGCATTGGCCGCGAACTGGCGCTGGCGTTTGCCGGCGCCGGTGCGCAGGTTTCGGCGTGCGCGCGCGGCCAGGCCGGCCTCGACGCCCTGCAGGCCGATGCGCAGGCACAGCGCACGCAACTGCACACCTTCTCCGCCGATCTGGGTGATCCTGCCCGGATCAGCGCCTGGCTGCAGGCCGCTGCCGACACGCTCGGCGGCATCGATGTGCTGGTCAACAACGCCACCGGCTACGGCATGGCCGATGACGAAGACGGCTGGGCCGCCAGCCTGCAGATCGACCTGATGGCCGCTGTCCGCGCATCGCGCCTTGCGTTGCCGTGGCTGCGCGCCTCGTCCGATGCCTGCATCCTCAATCTTTCTTCGATCGCCGCGCAGCAGCCGCGTCCCGGCGGCGCACCGTATGCGGCGGCCAAGGCCGCGCTCTCGCACTACACCACCTCGCAGGCGCTGGCTCTGGCCCCGGACCGGATCCGGGTCAATGCCATTGCCCCGGGTTCGATCGAATTTGCCGATGGTCTCTGGGATCGACGTCGCGTCGAAGATCCCGCCCTGTACCACGGCACCCTGGCGAAGATTCCGTTCGGCCGCTTCGGGCAGCCGCGCGAGATCGCCGATGCCGCGCTGTTCCTGTGCTCGCCGCTGGCGCGCTGGATCACCGGCCACGTGCTCAACGTCGATGGCGGCCAGGTGTTGATGGGCTAGCGCCGATACCTCGGTAGCCGCCCACCTTGGTTGGCGGTGCCTTCGTCGACCAAGGTCGACGCCTACCAACGCCACCCCGCTCCCGGCTCCGAGGGTTGCCAGCCTTGCCTGGCAGCCTGGCATTGGCCGGACCATGGGATTGCCGGAGCAGAGGCACTATCATGTCGGCACTGCCACGGAGGACTCGATGAGCGTGCCACCCCGACAGAGCAACGCCCTGGCCGTGGTCAGCCTGATCGCGGGCATCTGCAGCTGGACCGTGCTGCCGGGTGTCGCCGCCCTCGTTGCGATCATCACCGGGCACCTGGCCCGCGCCGAGATCCGCCGCCGTGCTGGCGAACAGGACGGCGATGGCATGGCCCTGGCCGGGCTGATCATGGGCTGGCTCAACATCCTCGCTGCGGTGGGCCTGGTGGCCATCCTGATCTTCGCGATGGTGGCGGCCGGTGCCGACGCCAAACCTGGACTGCGCTGGTGAAAGCACGATGACCTCCCCGGACAGCACTGAACGCTTCAGCAGCCGCGTCGCGGACTATGTCCGCTACCGCCCCGACTATCCGGTCGCGCTGATGGACTGGCTGCATGGCCCCATGGCCGTGGCAACCAGCGCGCTGGTTGCTGACATCGGCGCAGGCACCGGCATCTCCAGCCGGCAGTTCCTGGCCGCCGGCCATCCACTGGTCGCCGTCGAACCCAACGCGGCGATGCGCGCCGCCGCCGAGCAATGGCTGGCGCCGCAGTATCCGCACTTCTCCGCCGTCGATGGCCGCGCCGAGGCCACCGGCCTGGCCGATGCCAGCGTTGACCTGGTCAGTGCCGCGCAGGCTTTCCACTGGTTCGACACCGTGGCCGTGCGCGCCGAGTGGCAGCGCATCCTGCGCCCCGGCGGCCTGGCACTGATCTACTGGAATTCGCGCCTGCTCGATGCCAGCCCGTTCCTGGTCGGCTACGAACAACTGCTGCTGGACTACGGCACCGACTACACCGCGGTGGCCGAACGCTACCAGGACGACGCCACCATGCAGGCCTGGTTCGGCTCCGGCCTGCGCGGCATGGTGCAACTGCCGAACGTGCAGCACCTGGACCTGGACGCCCTGAGCGGACGCCTGCTGTCCTCTTCCTACGCGCCGCAGCCCGGCCATCCGCGCCACGCGCCGATGCTGGCTGCGCTGCAGGACCTGTTCGCCGCCCACGCGGTCGACGGCCAGGTCGCTTTTGAATATCGAACCCGAGCCTTCCTCGGCACGCTGGACTGAAACCTACGCATGTATTCGCTTGCCCGCCCCTTCCTGTTCTCGCTCGACGCCGAACGCGCCCACGGTCTCGGCCTGTCCGCTCTGGACCTGGCCTATCGCACCGGCACCACGCCGCTGGTGGCCGCACGCATCGCGCCGATGCCCAGCACGGTGTTCGGGCTGACGTTCCCCAATCCGGTCGGCCTTGCTGCTGGCCTGGACAAGAATGGCGAGCACATCGATGCGCTGTTCGCGCTGGGTTTCGGCTTCGTGGAGATCGGCACGATCACGCCGCGGCCGCAGGCCGGCAACCCGAAGCCGCGCCTGTTCCGGCTGCCGGCGCACAACGCGATCATCAACCGCATGGGCTTCAACAATGCAGGCGTGGATGCGCTGGTGCGCAACGTCGAACGCGCGCGCAACCGGCGCGGCCTGCTCGGCATCAACATCGGCAAGAACAAGGACACCCCCAACGAACAGGCGGCCGATGACTACATCGCCTGCATGGACAAGGTGTACCCGCTGGCCGACTACATCACCGTCAACATTTCCTCGCCCAATACCGCCGGCCTGCGCGAACTGCAGGAAGAGACCGCACTGCGGCAGCTGGTCAGCCAGCTGCGTGAGCGCCAGGAAGCGCTGGCCGCGCAGCATGGCCGGCGCGTACCGATGCTGGTCAAGGTGGCCCCGGACCTCAACGAGCGCGACATCGACGCCGCCGCGCGCGTGCTGGGCGAACTGCAGGTGGACGGTGTGATCGCCACCAACACCACCGTCGACCACAGCCGGGTTGCCGGCGATCCGCTGGCCAATGAAGCCGGCGGGCTTTCCGGTGCACCGGTGCTGGAGCAGTCCACCCTGGTGCTGCGCCGCCTGCGCGCGCGCCTGCCCGAATCGGTGCCGCTGGTCGGTGTCGGCGGCATCCTGTCCGGTGCCGACGCCGTGGCCAAGATGGCCGCCGGTGCGGCGCTGGTGCAGTGCTACAGCGGTCTGATCTTCAAGGGCCCGGCGCTGGTCGCCGATTGTGTGGAGGCGATCCGACGCCGACGCGAAGCGCCCAGCCGTGGCGCGGTGGCACCGCTGTGAGTACCCCCATGGACGACACCAACAACACTGCAGCACCGCTGCGCTGGACCCTGACCCGCAACGCGCCGCTGCAGGCCCTGAACACCTTCCACGTGCAGGCCAGCGCCGCGCAGTTGCTGGAACTGCACGATGCCGCGCTGCTGCCGGAGGTCCTGGCCCTACCGGAAGTGGCCGATGGCCCGCTGCTGGTGCTCGGCAGCGGCAGCAACGTGCTGATCGCCGACGACCTGCCAGGCACCGTGCTGGTGTTCGGCAACCGCGAAATCACTTTCCTTGAACACCGTGCGGACCACGCCGTGATCCGCGCCGGAGCCGGCGTGTCCTGGCACGGGCTGGTGATGTGGTCGCTGCAGGAAGGCCTGTCCGGGTTGGAAAACCTGGCGCTGATTCCCGGCACGGCCGGTGCATCGCCGATCCAGAACATCGGCGCCTATGGCGCCCAGGTCGGCGAGTTCATCCAGACCGTAGAGGCTTGGGACTGCCTGGAAAAGATCTGGGTACGGCTGGACAACGAACAGTGCGGCTTCGCCTACCGCGACAGCGTGTTCAAGCAGCAGCCGGACCGCTACCTGATCACCGCCATTGAACTGAAGCTGCCTCTGCTGCATGACCTGCGCATGGGCTACGCCGGCATCCGCGAAGAACTGCAGGCACAGGGCGTGGAACTGCCCAGCGCTGTGGACGTCGCCAATGCGGTGATCGCGATCCGTCGCCGCAAGTTGCCCGACCCGGATGTGCTGGGCAATGCAGGCAGCTTCTTCAAGAACCCGGTGCTGCCGCTGGAACAGGTGGAAGTACTGCTGCAGCACTTCCCCGAGCTGCCGGTGTTCCCCGCAGACCGTGACGACCGCCGCAAGGTCTCGGCCGCATGGATGATCGAATCCTGCGGCTGGAAGGGCTTCCGCGAGGGTGATGCCGGCGTTGCGCCAAGTCACGCGCTGGTACTGGTCAACCACGGCAACGCCACCGGCACTGAACTGCTGGCGCTGGCACGGCGGATCTCCGCCTCGGTGCTGGAGAAGTTCGGCGTGCCGATCGAACCGGAGCCCCGCCTGCTCGGCGCACAGTGGTGAGCACACCCGCCCTACCCGCCAGCGCCACCCCGTTGCGGGCGGCGCTGCTGATGCTCGGCAGCACCATGGCCTTCGGGCTGATGGCGGTGGCGATCCGCTATGCCACCCGCTACGTGCCGACCCAGGAAGTAGCGTTCTTCCGCAATGCCTTCGGCCTGCTCGCGCTGCTGCCGATGCTGCTGCGCCCTGGCCATGCACCGTTGAAGACCCAGCAGCTGCCGCGCTATTTCGTGCGCAGCGCGATCGGCCTGGGGTCGATGCTGTGCGCGTTCTGGGCACTGGGGCACCTGCCGCTGGCGCAGGCCGTTTCGCTGTCCTACTCCACCCCGTTGTTCGTCACCATCGCCGCGGTGCTGTGGCTGGGCGAAAAGGTCCGCGTACGGCGCTGGGCGGCGGTGGTGGTCGGTTTCATCGGCGTGCTGGTGATCGTGCGGCCGGGCACCGCCGGCTTCACGTCCGGCAGCCTGATCGCCGTGGCCGCCGCCGTGCTCAGCTCGCTGGTAGCGATCCAGATCAAGCAGCTCACCCGCATCGACAGCGCCGATACCGTGGTGCTCTACACCTACGTGTTCTGGGTGCCGCTGTCACTGATTCCAGCATTGTTCGTCTGGGTCTGGCCCGCCGGTATCGCCTGGGTCTGGCTGCTGGCCACCGGCGTGCTGGGCACCATCGGCCAGTTGTTGTGGACGCGTGCGTTACGACTGGGCGAAGTCTCCGCGCTGACCCCGATCAGCTTCCTGCAGCTGCCGCTGGTGACCTTGTGCGGCTGGCTGCTGTTCGCCGAGACGGTTGATCGCTGGACGATCATTGGCGCCGGCATCATCCTCGCCGCCAACGCCTACATCGCGCATCGCGAAGCCGTGCTGTCACGGCGTGCAGCGAGCGTCGCCGCGAGCGCGGCAGCCAAGCCGGCAGAGTAAGGGTTCTGGCCGGGCTGCGCCCGGCACCCGCAGAGGCCGGAGCCGAAGCAACTTCAACAGCGACATTCCGCGGGATGGCGGGGTGGTGTCGGATTGCGGGGACGCCGTAAATACGTCCCTGTAGGCTTGGCAGCCGCATCCATGCGGCTGACACCCCGCAATCCGACACCACCCCACCTCTGACAGTTTCCGGGTGTCTGGTAGATCCACGCCATGCGTGGATGAATCTCCATCGAAATCGAACATTTCGACAATTGATCAAATGATCGAAGAGCATCCACGCATGGCATGGATCTACGTGTCGACCAAGGTCGACACCCACCAAGAGCAAGTCATGCCATCCCAACAGATTGCGGAGATCTGTCGAAGGCGGGGTGGGTCCGGTTGCGGGGGCGTGAGCGCCATGGATGGCGCGACCGAGGCTACATGGACGTACTTGCGCCGTCCCCCGCAACCGGACCCACCCCGCCCTCCCACGGAATGCCCGCGGTTGAAGTTGCTTCGGCAGTTGCTGTTGCTTCGGCTTCGGCCTCTGCAGGTGCCGGGCGCAGCCCGGCCGAAACCCCTACAGCACCCGATACGCGCGCTCGGCCGCATCGAATACATTGCCCGGCGCGAACTGCTCGCCCAGGTAATGCAGTGACTGCCGGTGCTGCTGCAGCGAGCGTTGCGCCGCGCCGGGACCCAACAGCATCTGCTCGAACTCGATCAGATCCTGCAGGATGCGCCAGTGCCGGTACCACGCGATCCAGCGCGGATCGCCGAGATCGCTGCCATACCCCTCGGCAAAGCCCAGCGGATGCTCACGCCCCCAGCGGCCACCCACCGCAGCGCCGACAAACATCAGGTCGCGCTCGCGCGGGGCCAGCGCCAGGCCGTCCCAGTCGATCAGGTGCAGCGCGTCGTCCTGTCCCATCAGCAGATTGCCGGCGTGCAGATCGGCGTGGCACAGGCACAGCGCGGGTGCTTCGTCCTGCAACGCACGACGCAGTGCTTCGGCACGCTCGTGAAGTTCCGCGATACGCGGCCGCCGCTGCAGCCACAGCGCCAGGAATGCACTGCCGGATCGATCCTGCGCCTGCGCCAGCGTTGCGGGATCCTGCAACCACGTCCCCACCGTATCGATGGCCGCGGTTTCAAGCCGCAGCGTCGGCAAAGCCTGGCGCAGCGCCGTCGGAATCTCGGCCTCATGCAGGCGCCGCAGCACCTCGCCCAACCGGCGCCATTGCGCACGGCTCAGCGGTGCCTCGAAGCCCGATTGCCCTTCGATATAGGGGAACAACGTGAACTGCAGGCCCCAGCGCTGCACCGAGGCACCGCCGGTCAATGCCGGCCAGGGCGCAACGATCTCTTCGATGCCCAACGTGCCACGCAGCCAATGCAGGCTGTCCCAGACCGCTGGGGCAACCTGATAGTTGCGGCACTTCAACCACCAGTGGTCGTGGCGGGCATCGATGCGGAAGACGCACGCGTTGGCGTCGGCACCCACCGGACGCGGCACCACCGCTGTCGCGTTGATGTCGTAGGACTGCTGCAGGACCTCAACGATCTGCTGCGCCGAAGCGAATGACATGGATGCAGGCGTGCTCTGGTGACGACACCTACTATCGCAGATGGCCCTGCATCCGCACAGGCTAACGGGTCACAACAACGGTCTCCTGCGACGAAATAACTAGCCGGCGACGCGTCGCATGGCCGCCTCCAGCGGACCACGTGCGAACTGCCACGACCACAACCAGGCTGCTGCGGTAGCCAGCATCACGAACAGCAATGCGGCCATCAACACCCACGACAGGCTGGCGCTTCCGTCCAGCAGGCCGAGCGATTCCAGCACGCCCATGCCAATCAGGATGTGCGCCACGTACAGGCTCAGCGTCATCCGTCCGGCCGCGGTGAACGGCTCCAGCCAATCACCGGGATGCAGCCGCACCAGCCACAGGCACGCGGCGATCAGTGCACACGCCGCGCCTGCGCCGGTCAGCAGATACGCCGGACCGGGCGGCATCGGCTGCGTCGCCAGCCACAGCTGCCACGCCGTGCCGTGGCCCCACTGCTGCAACGCCTGGCCGGCGCCCATCAACAACAGGCCGAGCAGCAGCAGGGCGTGCTGCACCCGTGGCTGCGACAGCGGCAGCCGCGCCAGCAGCATGCCCAGCAGGAAGAAGCACAGCCACGGCAACACGGGATGGAAACCGTTGAACAGCAGGTTGCGCATCGCACCCGGCCATTGCCACAGATCTTCGTAAGCCAGCGTCTGCCAGTTCCATCCCTGGCTGTAGTCCCAGCACAGCAAGGCCCAGAACGAGACCATCGCCAGGGCAATCATGCTGCCCAGCAGAACACGAGGCGAGGCGCGCAGCCACAGCACCGCCACCGCGAAGTACACCGCGTAGTAGTGCAGGATATCGGCGGGAAACACGGTCAGGTTGAGCAGGCCGAGTACGGCCAGGAACACTGCCCGCCGCCAGGTCTGCATGCTCGCCTGCCACCACGCTTGCCGCTGCGTAGCCAGCATCAACCCCGCCCCGGCCAGCGTCACGAAGGTTGCCGAGGCTTTCCCTTCCAGCAGATGGAAGAATCCAGCAAGCCACCCGCCGCCGTCGGCTTCCACGGCCATCGCCAGACGGAAGTTGACCAGCACCATGCCGGCCAGCGCGAGATAGCGTGCGAGGTCCAGCCCATGCAATCGCCGATCGTCACTGCTCACGAACGCCCTCCGAGCAGCGCCGCCAGCAGGCCAGGATCAAGCACGTCGGCATCCGCAGCGCGCGCCTCGCCCAACCCCTGCCGCAGCGCATCGCTTTCGATCGCATCCAGCAATACCTGCGCCTGCAGCGCCGCCGGCAGCGCAGGACGGCGGCGCTCACGCCGTACGACCTGTTGCAGCGCCCCGGCCAGACCGCGCTGCAACTGCGCGCGGTTGCCCGCAAATGCCGCCGCCACCGCCGGGTTGCGCGCGCTCTCGGCCAGCACTTCCACGCTCAGCAGCGCCCATTCCGGCTGCCGGCACAAGGCGTGGAAATCCTGCAGGAATCCCTGCACCTGCGCACGTTCGCCGTTGCAGTCCGTCAACCGTTGCAACAGGGGCTGCAGCTCATCCTGTTCGACTTCGGCCGTGGCCAGGATCAGCGCCTCCTTGCCGGGAAAGTGGTTGTAGAGATTGCCCAGACTGACGCCGGCCGCCTGCGCGATGTCGCGCATGCTGGTCTGGTGGAAGCCTTTCACCAGAAAACACTGCAGGGCAGCCTGCAGGATCTGCGATGCACGCTGCTCATTGCGGTCGGTTCGGTTCATGCCGCAAACAATGAACGAACGTTCGTCCATTTTACAGAGCAACCAAAGCCTCCGGCCAGTCGCCGTTCAGGCCGCCGCGCTTGACCTCAACCGCAGTTGAGGAGCGATCCTGCCGCGCCCTGCAGCGCCTGCAGACCTGGCATGCCCCTAGAAGAATTCGTCCAGCAGCCGGTAGAACGCCAGTCGATCCTCATCGGCGCGCATGCCATAACGGGCCAGCAGTGGCGCGACCCAGCGGGTGTCGCCGTAATTGTGGACCAGGCTGCGCGCGGCCAACGCCAGGTCCTGGCAACGATCAGCCACGCCCAGCCGGCCACAATCGATGAAGCCGCTGAAGCGGCCGTCGACCGCCAGCAGATTCGGCAGGCACGCATCGCCGTGCGCTACCACCAGATCCTCATCCGCCGGACGGGTTGCCAGCAGTTCGGCATAGACCTGCTCCGCGCTCTGCCCAAGGCGTTCATCGTCGAAATCATCCGCATCGACCTGCCCCGACGCCACGCGCGCGGCTACCGCCGGCAAGCGCGATGCCAGGCGATGATCGAACGGGCAAGCGGCGACCGGCAGCGCATGCAGATCGCGCAGCGCGTCGGCCAGCAGCACAACCACCTGGGTGGGCTGCAGCGTCGGCGACGATGCCAGGTCATGGCCGGGCAACGCGCTCATCAGCAGCCAGCGCCGCCCCCCCTCCTCCGCCGTATCCAGCACCTTGGGCGCCGGCTGTCCCTGTGCCCGCAGCCAGCGCAGACGAAGGATCTCGCCATCCAGCTCGCTGAAGGCATCGATCACTTCCGATTTCAGGAACGCATCCGGCAACCCCGGGCGTCGCACCCGCGCTACATCAGCGCGCGACACGCCGATGCTCTGCATCTCGATATCCGCATCGCGCAGCGCGATGCACCACTGCGACGGCAAGGGCATGACATCGCCATCGCTCGATCCTGCTTCCATCTCCACCGCTCCGGCCCCGGTCACAGCCTGGATTCTCTCCGAAGCGGACACTTCACAGCAAAGGACATCGCATGAAACTCATGGTCATCGGTGCCAGCAAAGGCCTCGGCCGCGCCTTCGTGGAAGGCCTCTGCCAGCCCGGCGATACCGTCATCGGTGTGTCGCGTACACGCCCCACGCAGCTGGACTGCGACGAGGGCGTCGACCTGCACTGGATAGAAGCAGACCTGAGCCAGCCGGCACGGGCGGCCGCCAGCATCGCAGCCCAGGCGCCGCCGGATCTCGATGTGCTCATCCACAATCTCGGCATCTGGGAGGAGACCGCATTCAGTGACGACTACGATTTCCTCAACGAAAGTGACAGCGCGCTGGCGCAACTGGTGGACGTCAACATCACCGCCACCCTGCTGCTGCTCAAGCAGCTGCTGCCGCGCGTGCTCGGCGGACGCCGCCCGCAGCTGGTGTTGACCGGCTCAACCTCGGCGCTACCGCGCAGTGGCCGCCCCGAGGTGGCCTTTGGCGCGTCCAAGTTCGCGCTCAACGGCATCGCCGATGCCCTGCGCGAAGGCTTCCGCCAGCAGCGGCTGGCCGTGACGACGGTGCAGCTGGGCTACCTTAATACCGACGATGCACTGTCGGTGCCCCTGCAGCAGGCCGCCGCACGCGGCAATGGCGAGTACGTGCCGGTGCACGACGTGGTGGCGATGGTGCGCGCCCTGCTGCAGCTCTCGCCCTCCAGTTTCGTTCGCGAGCTGGTACTGCCTGCGATCGCCGATCCACGTTACTAACGCTCAGCACGCGCTGGCATCCCCGGTTTGGCCGCACACGCGGCCGTGGTTTACCCTGCGGCTACTGGCAGTTGGCCGCACACAGGACCGGCTATGGCTATGGATGCGCTATCAAGGGTTTCGACCCGGATCCTGGACAGCGCCCTGCCCAGCCTGCCGCTGTACCTGCTGCAGGCCACCGCAGTGATCGGCATGATCGGCGTGTTCCTGATCGCCACCCGCCGCCAAGGTCAAGCCATCGAAGGGCGCCGCGTCTACATCGGCGCGATTCTTGGCCTGATCTATCTGTTCAACTCCTGGTTCGTGGCCGGCTACGCGCAAGGCGTGGTCAAGCTCAACCTCGGCATCGACATCCTGCTGATCAGCGGCCTGCTGGGCGGCTGGCGCGGCGGCGTGACCTGCCTGCTGGCCAGCCTGCTGGCGCGCTATCAGTTCTCCGGCACCCAGTATTTCCTGCCGGCCGGCCTGGAAGCGGCGCTGCAGGTGCTTGCAGGCATCTGGCTGCGTGGGCGGATGTACCCGCATATGCTCACCCACCTCTCGCTGCGGTTGATCCTGCAGGCCTGGGGGGTGCGCATTGCCGTGACCCTGCTGGGACTGGCGCTGGGCGTGGCGATCATCGGCAGCGCGCAGCTGCCCTTGCTCGAGCTGGCCACCCAGCGGGTACTGGCCCTGCCGGTGTCGCTGCTGGTGCTGGCAGCGGTATTCGCACTGGTCTACAACGACGCGCAGATCGATGCCCAGCGCCAACGTGAACATGCCTGGATGCGCATCGATCCGATCAGTGGCCTGCCCAACCTGCGCGCCCTCGACGAGCGTCTGCAACGCCACTGGCGCAGCAGCGAAGATCGCGGCAATGCGTGCCTGATCGTGACCGAGATGGGCAACCTGCAGGATCTGCTGCTGCGCTATGGCTCCCTGAATGACAGCGGCCTGTGGAATCCGCACACCGCCGAAGCCGTGCGCCGTACCCTGCTGCATGCAAGGCCGACCGGCACGATGGAGGTCTATCAGTTCGGAGACAACGCGCTGGCGATCCTGCTGTTCGACGCAAGCCTTGCCGATCTCCGCGCGGATACCGAACTGCCTGCGCTGGCCGACCGGTTGTCCACGGTGATCGGCGATGACTGGCCGGGCTTCCGCCCGGTGTTCCGCTGCGCGGTGGTCGAGTTGCAGCCACCCACGCAGGACGACAGCTCCATCCCGTTCCGCGCCGTCACCCTGGCCTTGAACACGATCGACTCCGGCGTGGTGTTCTTCGACGATCCGATCCAGCGCGACAGCGAAGTGGATGCACTGATCGAGACCGCACTGGACCACTGGCTGCAGCACGCCGACGCACCGCTGTACTACCAGCCGAAGTTCCGCCTGCATGACCGCCACCTGGTCGGCGCCGAAGCGCTGTTGCGGATGCGCGATGGCGACGGTCACCTGATTGCGCCGATGCGGGTGGTTTCGCTGCTGCGCCGCCGCGGTCGCCTGGCCGAACTGGAATGGGCCACGCTGCAGGCGGCCACCGCCTTCCTTGGCCGCTGCAGGGATGACGGGCACACGCTGACGATCGCGGTGAACGTGTCCGCCGAATCGCTGCGCCAACCCGGCTTCGGCGCGCGCCTGTGCAGCTTGCTGGAGCAGCAGCGCATACCCGGCGCGATGTTGCGGCTGGAAATCGTTGAGTGGACCGAGATCGTCGAGCGCGACGTCGTCGACGCCAACGTCGTGGTTCTATTGGCCGCTGGCATGAGCCTGTCACTGGACGACTTCGGCGCTGGCTATTCGACGCTGATCCTGCTGTCACAGCTGTCAGTGGCCGAGGTGAAGATCGAGCGGGCGCTGATCGCCACGCTATCCGATGCCAAATCGCAGTCCATCGTCCGCTTCATCGTGGAGGTGGCGCACCGCTGCGGCGCCGTCGTCGTCGCCGAAGGCACCGAAACCACGGCACAGGAACACCTGCTGCGCGCGCTGGGAGTGGATGTCGGCCAGGGCTATCTGTATGCACACGCCCTGCCTCCGGAACAGTTCCGGCAGCTGGCGTGAGGGCCTTTCAGGCAAGGCGCATCGACAGTTCCACATCCTCAGCGAACGGTACCGACAGATAGCCGGCGCTGCCCGAGCGCATGCGCTGCTGGTAGCGCGGGCTGTCGTCGGCATTGTCGGCCACCACCAGCGCGCCCGGGCGCAGACGATCCTGCAGCAGGTCCAGCACATCGTCGTACAGCACCTTGGCACCATCGAGCAGCACCAGATCGATGGTATCGGGCAAGTCCACTGCCAGGGTCTCCAGTGCATCGCCCACGCGGATCTCCACCAGGTCGTCCAGACCCGCTTCACGCAGGTGGCCGGCGGCACGCCGTGCCTTCTCCGGCTCGAATTCGGTGGTGATCAGGCGGCCGCCGCCGTTGTCACGCAACGCAGCGGCCAGATGGATGCTGGAGATGCCGAACGACGTACCGAACTCGACGATGGTACGGGCACCGCTGCTGCGCGCCAGCAGGTACAGCAGGTTGCCGGTTTGCGGCGACACCGGCAGCCACAGGTCCTTCAGCAGCTCGCCGTACAGGCGCCGGTATTCGGTACGGCTGCCGAGCAGTCGCTGCCGCTCTTCGGCGGAAACAGCGGTCAAGGCCGGGCTGAGCGCGCTGTCGGCTTCGGTGAACAGGCGCGCCAGCAGGGGCGCAACCGGGGCGGAGATCAGAGTGGACATGGGCGGGTGTTCCTTTCGGTGGCGGGGTTAGAATGCGAATGATTCGTCGCAATCAAGAATACGGACGATCCCCCGTTCCGCCTATTCGCATTGGAAAACCGCCATGTCCGAGCGCCGCCCGCCGCAGATTTCCTCGAGAAAACAGCCTCGTCAGTCACGATCGAACGACCTGGTCGCGGCCATCCTCGAAGCCGCTGCTCAGGTTTTGAAGCATGAAGGCGCCCCTCGGTTCACCACCGCGCGGGTGGCCGAACGCGCCGGCGTCAGCGTCGGCTCGCTGTACCAGTACTTTCCCAACAAGGCAGCAATCCTGTTCCGTCTGCAGCACGATGAGTGGCAGCAGACCGGCGCGATGCTGCGCGACATCCTGCAGGACACACGGCAACCGCACCTGCAGCGCCTGCGCACGTGGGTGCATGCCTTCATCGTGTCGGAATGCGAGGAAGCGCAGACCCGTGGCGCGTTGAACGATGCCGCGCCGCTGTACCGCGATGCGCCGGAAGCGCAGGAAGCACGCAGCGAGTCCGACGATGCGATGCTCGCGTTCATGGCCGAAGTGCTGCCGCAGGCCTCGGTGGCCACGCGCCAGCTGGCGGTTGATCTGATCGACACCACGCTGGGTGCCACCGGCCGCGAATTCTCCAGTGAACCGCGCACCGCAGCGCAGATACGCACTTACTCCGATGCGGTGGCCGACATGTTCTGCGCTTACCTCCGGCATCTGGGCGCGCACTGATCGCGCAGGCCGGGCTCTACACCGCGTAGAAGCCGAGGAACATGGCCACCGCCGACTCGGCCACGCGCGTGCGCTCGGCCGGTGCCAGCGGCGCCTGACCCATCGTCACCTGCGGCCAGAACGCGAAGCTCTTCACCAGCCCCTGCAGCTGATGGCCGGCAAATTCCGGATCGACCTCGCGCAGCCGCCCATCGGCAATTGCCGCGCGGATCCACGCGCTGACGCCACTCTCCTTCTCGCCCATGCGGCAGACGATCGCCTGCGCACGCTCGGGCGAATGGATGATCTCGGCCATCGCTACCCGCGCCAGATCGATGAAGTTGGCATCGCCCAGCAGGTCCAGTTTCTGCCGCAGCAGCTGCAGCAGCTGCACGTCCAGCGGCTGGTCGGCGCGGTACGGCAGCTCGATGCTGGCCACGCTGCTGTGCCACAGCTCTTCCAGGATCAGCGCGAACAGTTCTTCCTTGCTCGGGAAGTGGTTGTAGACGGTGCGCTTGGAGACGCCAGCCACCGCCGCGATGCGATCCATGCTGGTCGCCTCGTAGCCGGCCGACCGGAACTCCTCCACCGCCGCGCGGACGATGGCCTCGCGTTTGCGGTCGGTAAGGCGTTGCGGGGCACGGGACATGGCGGGACCAGATAGCTGAACGAACGCCCTCATTTTACACCCGACAGTGTACTTTCCGGAAGTCGGAAACTACACTGTGCAGTGTACCCTGCGGACGTCACCCATGAAGCGCCTGCTCCTTGTCCTCCTGCTCGGAATCCTCGCCGTGACCGCCTATACCTTCTGCAAATCCTGGTCCCTCCCCGACTTCCCCGATTCGCCGCAGTACCGCGAAGGCAAGTTCCGCAATGCCCTGCCGAAGCCGGCAATGGGCCTGCGCGATGGCCTGGAGATCTGGTGGACCTTCCTGTTCAACAAGCCCAAGGGCACCGTGCCCAACCACCCCATTCCGGTGCAGACGCTGGACCGCGCCACGCTGGACGCAGCGCCTGACCGCAGCCTGTTCCGGCTCGGCCATTCGACGATCCTGCTGAAGCTGCGCGGCCAGTACTGGCTGACCGATCCAGTGTTCTCCGAACGCGCATCACCGGTGCAATGGATGGGCCCGGCGCGCTTCCATGCACCGCCGATCAGCATCGACGAACTGCCGCCGATTGCCGGCGTCATCCTCTCGCACAATCACTACGACCACCTCGACCACGCGGCCGTGATGAAGCTGGCCGGCAAGACCGCACGCTTCATCGCGCCGCTGGGTGTGGGCGACCAGCTGATTGCCTGGGGCGTGGATGCGGCCAAGGTTGAACAGCTGGACTGGTGGCAGTCCACCGAAGCCGCTGGCCTGCGCCTGACCGCCACGCCCGGCCAGCATTTCTCCGGCCGCGGCCTGGGTGACAGCGATCGCAGCCTGTGGGCCTCGTGGGTGATCCAGGACGGCGACTTCCGCATCTTCTTCAGCGGCGATACCGGCTACTTCGATGGCTTCAAGGCCATCGGCGAGAAGTACGGCCCGTTCGACCTGACGATGATCGAAACCGGCGCCTACGATCCGCGCTGGGCGTTCGTGCACATGCAACCCGAACAGACGCTGCAGGCGCACCTGGACCTGCGCGGCAAGTGGCTGCTGCCGATCCACAACGGCACCTTCGACCTGGCCCTGCACGAGTGGCAGCAGCCGTTCGAACGCATCAGCGCATTGGCTGCGGCGAAGAACGTGCCGGTGGCCACGCCGATGATGGGCGAGGCACTGGACATGCAGGCACCGACCGCAGGAACGCGCTGGTGGGAGCGGGTGGAACTGTAACGGCCAGTCGCGCAGCGACCCTCAGCCGGGATGCTGAAGCAGTCGTTCCTGCTCCTTCGCCACATTGATCTGAAGCGCCGCAGCAGCGAGCTCCGCCAGCTCGCTGCTGACCTTCTGGCTGCCGCGCGCCTGCATCCACGAAAGAATATCGGCCAGGTGCCAGATCGACGCTCTGCCTTCGTGCACCGGTGCCGGAAACGTCTGCGGGTGCGCGAGCAGCAACTTGCGCATGTTCTGCCGTGACATGCCCAGCAGATCAGCAACATCCGTCAGACCCACCAGATCGGGACTGACTTCGATCAGTTCTGCACCGGGTACGGCACGCTGGACGTCTGCCAGCGCGGAGCGCATCGCCTCAGCGGCACTGCTCGCCTCACGACAGAATTCCAGCGCCAGCCTTGCCACGCTCCCTATGCCCGGCAGTGCATCTCCACATCCAGCATCGAGCAGGCGCCGCTCGAGGACACCTTGATCAATCGAGGTATCAGGCAAGTGGTATCTGAGGGTGAAGTTGAATTCCGTCTTCAATGGACCTGCGTATCCTTGAGTTCACTGAGGGCGGCTACAGCGCGTGCCGCTGGACTGCCGAACCTACAGAATCTCCGTCGCGTTTCCAGAGGCGAATGCGCCACTCACGGTTCGAGGTGAACTCGCAACCCTGCCTCACCCTCAGCCAACTCCGGCCGCAGCTCCAGCGACGGGATCAGATAATCTCCAGCGTTCTGCCGCCGGTAGGCAATCACCGGGTCGCTCGCCAGCCCATCCAGCCGCGCACCCAGACCCTCCAGCACGGCAGGCAGCGACGCCTCATCGATACGACTGCTGCGATAGATCACATGCGCGGGCAGCACGTCAAAGCCGGGATAGAACAGGATGCCGTGCTGGATCGGGAACAGCACATCGTCGATCGGCCCATTGATACCGCGCGGACCGTAATGCGACTCCCAGCCGCCGGTGGTCACCACCAGCATCGCGCGCTTGCCGGACATCGCGCCCTCGCCATAGCGGTCGCCCCAGTGCCGATCGGAATGCTCGCCGACGCCATACGCAAAACCATAGGCGTACACGCGGTCCACCCACCCCTTGAGGATGGCCGGCATCGAGAACCACCACAGCGGGAACTGCAGGATCACCGCGTCGGCCCAGCGCAGTTTTTCCTGCTCGGCGGCGATGTCTGCACTCTGACGGCCGGTCCTGAAGGCTTCGCGAGAATCCAGTGAAGCGTGGAACGGCAGGGAAGGATCCCGCCCGATGTGATCGTCGGCATCGATCTGCGCCTTCCATTGCATGGCATGCAGATCGGACACCTGCACGGTGTGGCCGGCACGTTGCAGGCGCTCGACCGTGAAGGCCTTCAGGGTGCCGTTGAGCGAAGTGGGTTCGGGGTGGGCGTAGACAAGCAGGACGTTCATGGTGGTACCAGGGAGGGGTTGCCGGCCACGTTAGGCGTCGCCGCGCTATAGTTGAAATGAATTCCTGCAATCCCCTGCATTGCCATGGACAATACTCTGCGCCGTATCGACCTCAACCTGTTGGTGACCCTGCAGGCCTTGCTGGAAGAGCAGAACGTCACCCGCGCGGCCGAGCGCCTGCATCTGGCCCAGCCCACCGTCAGCGTGCAGCTGGCGCGCCTGCGCGACCTGTTCGATGATCCACTGCTGCTGCCTGGGCCACGCGGCATGCGTGCCACCGCGCGGGCCGATGCACTGCGAGAGCCGCTGGCCGAGGCACTGGCCGCAGTGCAGCGCGCGGTCGCGCCGGTACAGGCGTTCGATCCTGCCCAGGCCACGCAGACCTGGCGGATCATGGCGTCAGACTTCGGCGAAACCACGATCGTCCTGCCGGCGTTGGCCGACCTGCGCCAACGTGCACCCGGCACCCGCATTGCGGTCGTCAGCCTGGCACCAGCGCAGATGGTGGCGCAGAGCGAACGCGGCGAGATCGATCTCGCGCTCCACATCACCTCCGACGCGCCTCCCTCGCTGCATCATCGCCCGCTGTTCCAGGAGCGCTACGTACTGGCCGGGCGCCGCGATCATCCACGACTCAAGCGGCGGCCGACGCTGAAGCAGTTCTGCGCACTGGACCATGTGATCGTGTCACCGGATGGCGGCGGCTTCCATGGCGGCACCGACAGCGCGTTGGCGCATGCCGGCGCGCGTCGCAACGTGGTGCTGTCGGTGCCGCACTTCCTGTTCCTGCGCAGCGTGCTGCTGCGCACGGATCTGGTGGCGATGATGCCGTCGCGCCTGGTCGCACAGGACCCGGCCTTGAAGGCCGTTGAAGCGCCCCTCGATGTGCCGGGGTTCGAGATGGTGATGCTCTGGCATGAGCGCGTGCATCGCGATCCGGCGCATCGCTGGTTGCGCGAGCGGATCTGTGCGCATTCATGAAACGTCGGGCTGGAGCATGTCCGGGAAATATTGCGACGCGTCATGTAACCGGTTACATCCCTTGCTAGCGTAGGCCCGCCCGTTCCCGGGCCCTGCTGATGTGAGGCCTTCGCAATGACGTTGTGCGCCGACCGCTGGATCGCCCCCTGCCCGCCGAACCGGCGCCTTGCCCTGGCCCTGCTGCTGCCGACCCTCGCACTGGCTGCAGCCGTAAGCGCACAGAACCTGCCGCCTCGTGCGCAATGGCAGGCCAGCGCGTCATCGCAGCAGGTTCCGGCGATGGCGATCAGCCACCTGATCGACAACGATCCGAAGACGGTGACCGGTGGCGCGTTCAGTCCCGGCCACTGGTTCCAGATCGATCTCGGCAAACCGGCGATGCTGGCCGGTACCCGCCTCACCTGGGATGTCTCCAACCCCGAAGGCTATTCGCTGCAGACCTCGCTCGATGGCAAGCAGTGGCAGACGGCCTATGTCATGGCCGATTCGCTGGGCGGCATCGAGACCCTGTACTTCGCACCGCGCCAGGCCCGCTATCTGCGCCTGGCCAGCCCGCAGCGCACCTCCGACTGGGGCGTCTCCATCTTCGAAATGGAACCGCTCGACACCGCGCTCACTGCACGGGTGACCGGTCTGGATGCCGCCCAGTCCGCTGCGCTGTGGCAGGGTGGCGGCTCGGTTGCCATCCCCGCGGGCAAAGCCGGCGTGCATACGCTCGACATCACCCTGCCCCGTGCGCAGCCGAGCACCGGGCTGGCGGTGGACTGGGCCAACGTGCACGGCGCTGCACGCCTGCAGGCACAGGATGCGCAAGGCCGCTGGCACGAACTGGCCCGCGATGCACAGGCAGCGACCCGGCAGCAGAGCTGGCTGACGGCCGACGCGCCACTCGACCTGCAGGCACTGCGACTGACCGTGGAAGGCGATGCCCCCCAGGTCAAACGCATCCGCCTGCTCGGCCCGAAGGCGGTGATGACGCCGATGAAGCGCTACCAGATCGCCGCCAGCGGCGCGCAGCGCGCCTTGTTCCCCGCGTCGCTGCACATGCAGCAGACCTACTGGACCGCAGTGGGAGTGCACGCGGGCCGGCAGAAATCGATCTTCGACGAATACGGCAACATCGAGGCCTACAAGGGCGCACCGCTGGTGCAGCCGATCTGGCGCAGTGCCGATGGCCGCGCGGCGGGTGCCGCCGAACAACCGGTGCAGCACGCACTGCGCGATGGCTGGAAGCCGATGCCGTCTGCCACCTGGTCACCGCAACCGGGGCTGGAACTGCGCAGCGAGGCCTTCGCCATCGAGCGCGACGGGCAACCGGTCACCTTCGTGCGCCATCGCCTGCGCAACACCGGCAGCACGGCCGTCGAAGGCACGCTGACCCTCGCGGTGCGACCGATGCAGATGAACCCGCCGTGGCAGAACGGCGGGCTGTCGCCGATCCGCGAAGTGGCCGTTGCAGGCAACGCCGTGCGCGTCAATGACCGTACCCTGCTGCAGTCAGTCACTGCGGTGGATGCCGCCGGCGCCGCGCCCTTCGGCAACGAAGGCGACACCGAGATCACCTCGGCCATCGCCAGCGGGCAACTGCCTGCCGCACAACAGGCAAGCGATGCCGCAGGCCTGGCAGCGGCGGCGTTGAGCTATCGCGTCCGCCTGGCACCGGGTGCCAGCGATGCGGTGGTGGTGGCCTTCCCGCTCGGTACCGCCACCGCCGATGCCAATGGCGTGCTGCCGCAGGCACCGGAACTCGACCTCGCCTCGCTGCCGCGCGATGGCGACAAGGCCTTCGACACGCTGGCCAGCCGCGCCTCCGCCGATTGGCAGGCACGCCTGGGCCAGGTCGGCCTGCGCCTGCCCGACCCGTCGCTGGTGGACATGCTGCGCGCGCAGGCCGCGTACATGCTGATCAACCAGACCGGCCCGGCGATGCAGCCCGGCCCACGCAACTACAACCGCTCCTTCATCCGCGATGGCATGGCCACCTCGGCCGTGCTGCTGCGCATGGGCGAAGCCAAGGTGGCACGCGACTACCTGGCCTGGTACAGCGAACACGGCGTGCACGGCAACGGCCTGGTGTCGCCCATCCTCAACGACGATGGCAGCGTCAATACCGGCTTCGGCTCGGACATCGAGTACGACAGCCAAGGCCAGTACGTCACCTTGGTGGCCGACGTCGCACGGCTGGATGGCGGGCCCGAAAGCGTACGTGCCTATCTGCCCAAGGTGAAGGCCGCGCTGCGCTTCCTGCAGGAACTGCGCGAACGCACGCTGGTGCCGGGTTACATGGCCGACCAGCCTGCACCGGAGCGCTTCGCCGGCATTCTTGCGCCGTCGATCAGCCACGAGGGCTACCCCTCGCCCACCCACAGCTACTGGGACGACTACTGGGGTCTGAAGGGCTGGCATGACGGCGCGTGGCTGGCCGAATCACTGGGCGACCACGAAACCGCGAAGTGGGCGCGCGAACAGTACAAGGCGTTGTATGACGCCCTGCATGCCTCGATCCGCGCGACCATGGCATGGAAGGGCATCGATTTCATTCCCTCGTCGGCCGACCTCGGCGACGGCGACCCTACCGGTGTGTCGATCGCACTGGACCCGACCGGCGCACAGAGCGTGCTGCCCGCCGAGGCCCTGCGCACCACCTTCGCCCGTTACCTGGACGATGTGCGCAAGCGCAACCAGCCCGGGGCGCTGTATGCCTACACGCCGTATGAAATCCGCAACGTGCTGAGCTACGTGCACCTGGGCCAGCCTGAAGCGGCCGACGAACTGCTGCAGGGCCTGCTGCACGATCGCAGGCCGCTGGAGTGGCAGGTGCTGGCCGAGGTCGTGCATTCGCGGTTGCGTTTCCCACGCTATCTGGGCGACATGCCGCACACCTGGATCGGCGCCGAATACGGCCGCACCCTGTTCGGCATGCTGATGCGCGAGGACGATGATGCGCTGTCGCTGCTGCCAGGTACGCCGCCTTCCTGGGTGGCCGGTGAAGGCCTGGCCGTCGACCGCCTGCCCACTGCCTATGGCACCCTGCAGATGCAGGCGCACCAACGCGATGGAACGCTGCAGGTCTCGCTCGGCAAGGGACTGCGCAAGGGCACGCCGGTACGTGTGTGGTGGCCGAGCCGCACCCTGCCGAAGGATGTGCGTGTCGACGGGCGATCGGTACAGAACTTCGACAAGGACGGGGTGCTGCTCGATGGCCCGTTCCGTATGCTTGAGGCACGCTGGTAATGACGCCCCTGCAGGAACCGAAGTGATCGAACTTCTACTCAATGGCGGCCAGGTCGCCGCCACTACCGACGAACAGCTGGCCAGCGCACTGGCGCTGGCCGCATCGATGCCCCAGTTCGAGCTGTGGGCATCGGTGCCCGATGGGCCAACGCTGTGCATGCTGCGCAATGCGGAACACGCGTGGCTGATGTACCTGCACGAGCCGGGCGACGGCGGCTTCCATTCCTGCGGAAACGAACATCGCGCCGGCAATGCCTATTTCCGGCTCGACAACGGCCAGGTGGATGGCTATCCGCTGGCATGGTGCATCGACGTCGAAGCGTGCTTTGCTGCGATCAGTTTCTTTCACGGCAATGCAGGCGCCCGCCCGGACCACATCGATTGGCAGTCCTGACCCCGGTTGAAGCCGACCTTGGTCGGCACGCCGTCCGTCGAGCAAGCTCGACGCCTACCAGGCGGCATCGCTAGAACCCCGGCAACCCCGGTGGATTGGTCTGCGATTGCGGCACCGCCTCTTCGGCCACGTTCCAGCGCGCCAGCACCTTCGCATAGGTGCCACTACTGATCTGCGTGTTCAGGGCCTGGGTCACCGCGTCGGCCAGGCCACTGCCCTTGCGGGTGGTCACCGAGATCGCCGCCGCATCCGGCCAGCCGCCCGGGAACAGGCCGACCCGGCGCACCTTGCCATCGCGTGCCGAATAGGCGCCGGTGGCATTCGGCTCGAACGACACATCGGCGCGACCGGTGATCACTGCCAGCCGCCCGATCACTGCGTCATCGAAGTACTGGTACTCCACCGGTTTCAGGCCAGCGGCGATGTTCTGCTTGTCCCATTGGCGCAGGATCTGGTCCTGGTTGGTGCTGGCGCCCACCACCACCTTCAGCCCGGCAACATCGGCGGGCGTGGCGATCTTCTGGATCGGCCCATCGGTGCGGGTATAGATGCCCAACAGGTCGAAACGGTAACTGGAGAAATCGAACTTCTTCTTGCGCTCTTCGGTGACCGTCACGTTCGACAGCACCGCATCGTACTTGCCCGATTCCAACCCCAGCGGCCAGTCGGCCCAGGCCACCGGCACCACCACCAGCTTCAGGCCCAGGCCATCGGCGATCAATCGTGCGATATCGGGCTCCACGCCCACCACTTCCTTGCTGTCGGCACCGTAGTCGGCCAACGGCAGCTGGCCGGGATGGGTGGCGATGGTGAAGGCACCCGGGGTGACGAAACGGTAGCCGGCCGGAATCAGCGCCTGCGCCTTCGGATCGGGCGTGCCCTTCAGTATTTCCGCGTTGCTGGCTGCAAGTGATGTCGCCGCAACCGGTACGCCATCGGGGCCCTGGCGTACGCGTGAGTAGACGATGCCGGCGATGCCGATGACCAGCACACCGACGATCAATAGGGTGCTGCGTGCGGGACGTCGCTGCGATGCTGGGCTCATGGGGTTTCTCGAAAGGGGTTACAGGGTCTTGGCCAGGAAATCGGCGGTGCGTTGCTGGCGCGGGTGCTCAAACAGCGCGTCCGGCGTGCCCTGTTCGATCACCCGGCCCTGGTCCATCATCACCACGTGGTCGGCCACGCGGCGGGCGAAGCCCAGTTCGTGGGTGACGATCACCAGCGTGGTGCCGGAACTGGCCAGCTCCTCAATCACGCTCAGCACCTCGGACACCAGCTCCGGGTCCAGCGCGGAGGTCGGCTCGTCGAACAGCAGCACCTTCGGCTGCAGCGCCAGCGCGCGGGCAATGGCCACGCGCTGCTGTTGGCCACCGGACAGCTGGCGCGGGAAGGCATCGGCCTTGTCGGCCAACCCCACCCGCTCCAGCAGCGTGCGCGCCTGCTGCTCGGCCTGGGCGCGCGATATGCCACGCACGGCGATGGGCGCTTCGATGATGTTCTCCAGTGCGGTCATGTGCGGGAACAGGTTGAAGCCCTGGAACACCATGCCGACTTCGGCGCGGCGCCGGCGGATCTCGCTTTCCGGCAGCTCGTACAGGGTGTCGCCGTCTCGGCGGTAGCCGATCAGCTGGCCGCCCACGGTGACGAAGCCACTGTCAGCGCGTTCAAGATGATTGATCAGCCGCAGCAGCGTGGACTTGCCGGCGCCGGACGGGCCGATCAGCACGGTCACGCTGCCCGCCTTCAGCTCCAGGTACACGTCATCCAGCACCGTCTGCTCGCCGAAGGCCTTGCCCACACCCTGCAATGAAACGGCGGCGCCCGTGCCCGCCTCGATCGGCACGGCAAAAGCCGCTCGGCTGGGTACGCGTGCAATGGCCGGCACCACCGGGCGCGGTGGCGTCGACGGTACCCGCGACACGTTGCGCTCATGCTGCAGCTGGCCACGCGCGAAACGCTGCTCCACCCGCCGCTGCAGCAGCGACAGCACCGTCAGGATCACCAGGTACCAGACCGTGGCCACCATCAGCAGCGGCACCACCTCCAGGTTGCGGCGGTAGATCACCTGCACGGTGTAGAACAGCTCCGGCAGCGCCAGCACATAGACCACCGAGGTGCTCTTGGCCAGCCCGATCACATCGTTGAACGCCGCCGGCAGGATCGAACGCATCGCCTGCGGCAGGATGATGCGGCGCACCTGTCGGCCGCGCGGCAGGCCCAACGCTGCGGCCGCTTCGTACTGGCCGTGGTCGACCGACAGGATGCCGCCACGGATCACCTCCGCCGAGAACGCCGCCTGGTTCAAGGTAAGGCCGAGTACCGCCGCAGTGAACACGCCGATCAGCTGCGTGGTCGGGTACGAGAACAGACTGATGCCGGTGAACGGCACGCCCAGTTCGATGGTGCTGTACAGGTAGCCCAGATTGTTCAGCAGCAGCAACAGCACCAGCAGCGGAATCGAACGGAACAGCCACACGTAGCCCCACGACACCGCCGACAGCAGCGGTGAGCCGGAGACGCGGGCCAAGGCCAACAGTGTGCCCAGTGCGAAGCCGAGGCCGGTACCGAGTGCGGTCAGCAGCAGCGTTCGCCCCAACCCTTCCAGTACCGGGCGGGCGAAGAACCATTCGGCGAACGTGCCCCAGCCCCAGCGCGGGTTGCCCAGCACCGACTGCAGCCCGATCAGGATCAGCGCCAGTGCCAGCACCGTACCGATCAGCTGCAGCGGGTGCCGCGCCGGCACGATCTTCAGCGCTGTGGCCGGCTGGCGGGGAATGCCCTCGATAGCGGTGGACGGTGTGCTCATGCCACCGCTCCGTGCAGTGCGATGGCGGGCGCGACGTCCACCTGCGGCTGCGGCACCAGCTGTTTTTCGAACGGCAGATGCGCGATGGTTTCCGGGTCTGCATCCAGGTCGAACAGCGCGGTGTAGCCGTGGCTGAGGTACAGGCCGACTGCCTCCGGCTGGCGGAAGCCGGTGGTCAGGAACACGCGTCGATAGCCCTGCCGCGCAGCCTGGTCTTCCAGTTCCTGCAGCACGCGACGGGCGATGCCCTGCCGGCGCAGGCCGGGCAGCGTCCAGATGCGTTTGAATTCGGCGGTATCCTCATCGCGATGCGGCATGAACGCGCCGCCGGAGATTGCTACGCCGTCGCGCAGCAGCAGCACGAACGCACCCACCGGCGCCGCGAAGGCCTCCGCAGGATAGCGCTGCAGCTCTTCGCGGGCGCTGCCACCAATCCGACGGCGCACGTCCGCGTAGCGGTTGTCATATTCCTGTTCCAGGCCGTCAAACAGCGGCCGCGCCAACGGGTCATCCACCGCAGTGTACAGGAAGCGATCGTTGTCGTACCGCACGCTCATGCCACGTCCTCCACCAGGTAGTGCTCGGCCAGGCGCGCCCACAGGCTGGCCGCGGGGGCGATGGCCGCATCGTTGAACACATAGCGCGGGCTGTGCAGCGGCGCGCTGTCGCCGTTGCCGACGAACACGAAACTGCCCGGCCGCGCCTGCAGCAGGAAGGCGAAGTCCTCGCTGGCGGTACGCGGTGCGAAGGCCTCCACCACCTGCCCGGCGCCGAAGCCCTGCACCGCCACCTCGCGGATGTACGCCGTCTGCTCCGGATGATTGATTACGCTGGGGAAGCCGCGCGGGAATTCGATCTCGGCACGCGCGCCAAACGCAGCGGCGGTCTGTTCGGCAATGTCGGTGACCCGTCGGCGCAGGGTATCGCGCACCTCCGGCAGGTACGCACGCACGGTCAGCTTCAGCTCGACCACATCGGGAATCACGTTGGCGGCCTGCCCACCATGGATCGAACCCACGGTGACCACGCCCATCTGCCGCGGATCGACATTGCGCGACACCACGCTCTGCAGCGCGGTGATGATGTGTGCAGCGGCCAGGATCGGGTCGACGCTGCCCTGCGGCTCGGCGCCGTGGCCACCCTTGCCGATCACCCGCAGCCGCGCCCAGTCCACCGAAGCCATCGCCGGTCCGTCGACGAAGCCGAAGTGCCCTACTGGAACGCCCGGCCAGTTGTGCAGGCCATAGATGGCATCGACCGGGAAGCGCTCGAACAGGCCATCGGCGATCATCTTCGAAGCACCCGACCCGGTTTCCTCGGCCGGCTGGAACACCAGCTGCAACGTGCCATCGAATCGCCCGTGGTGTGCCAGGTAGTGGGCTGCCGAGAGCAGGATGGCGGTGTGGCCATCGTGGCCGCAGGCGTGCATCAGGCCTTCGCGCTGGCTGGCATAGGCCAGCCCGGATTCTTCATGGATCGGCAGCGCATCGATGTCGGCGCGCAGGCCCAACCGGCGACTACCCTGCCCGCGCTGCAGCGTACCGACCACGCCGGTGCCACCGATGCCGGTGCTGACCGCGTAGTCCCATTGCTGCAGCAGTTCCGCCACGCGGGCACTGGTGCGGTGTTCTTCGAAGGCCAGTTCCGGGTGCTGGTGCAGGTCATGGCGGATCGCGATGGCCTCGTCGGCACGTGCCGCGATCTCGGGCAGTACGCCCGTTGCCGGCGAATTCCTCCGGGCATGGCCCGGCGCTACCGAGGTATCTCCGCTCATCGCCTTATCCCACCTTCCGCGCCGGCTCGGCGTCGGTCGCATAACGGCTCGCCTTGCGTGGCAGGCCCAGGTGGTCGCGCAGAGTCTCTCCTTCGAGCTCACTGCGGTGGTAGCCGCGCGCTTCCAGCAAGGGCAGCACAAGGGTCACGAAATCATCCAGGCCTTCGCGCTGCGCGGCGAAGCCGAGGATGAAGCCATCGCTGGCACCGGCGTCGAACCACCGGATCAGCTCATCGGCCACATGCTCCGGCGTACCAATGAAGTTCGGCCGCGGGCTCACCGCCTGCAGTGCCACCTGGCGCAGGCTCAGGCCCTGCTCGCGCGCGTCCTGCTTGATGCGGTCGGTAGTGGAGCGGAAGGAATTGGCACCGATATCGCCCAGCTCCGGGAACGGCGCGTCAGGGTCGTACTGGCTGAAGTCGTGGTGGTCGAAGAATCGGCCGAGATACGCCAGTGCATCGTCCAGCCCCGCCAGCGCGGCAATCGCCTGGTACTTGGCTTCGGCTTCTTCCGCCGTACGGCCGACGATCGGGCCGATGCCCGGGAAGATCTTGACGTCACCGGCGCTGCGGCCATGGGCGATCGCCGAGTTCTTCACCTTCTGGGTGAATGCACGGGTCTCCTCCAGCGACGGCGCGTGGGTGAACACCGCATCGGCGTACTTGCCGGCCAGCGCAATGCCATCGTCGGACGAACCGGCCTGGAAGATCACCGGCTGCCCCTGCGGCGAGCGCTGGATGTTGAGCGGGCCTTCCACCTGGAAGAAGCGGCCCTTGTGGTCGAGGCGACGGAACTTCTCCGGTGCGAAGAACGTGCCGCTGTCGCGGTCGCGCACGAACGCATCGTCATCCCACGAATCCCACAGGCCCTGCACCACCTCAAGGTACTCATCGGCAATCTGGTAGCGCAGCGCGTGTTCCGGATGCGGGCGGCCGTAGTTGCGGCCCGAACCTTCCAGCGGCGAGGTCACCACGTTCCAGCCGGCACGGCCACCGCTGAGCAGGTCCAGCGAGGCGAACTGGCGGGCCACGGTGAACGGATCGCTGTACGAGGTGGAGAGCGTGCCGGCCAGGCCGATCTTCTTCGTTGCCGTCGCCAGTGCCGACAACAGCGAGATCGGCTCGAAACGGTTGAGGAAGTGCGGGATCGACTTCTCGTTGATGTACAGGCCGTCAGCAACGAAGCCGAAGGCGATGCCGTTGTCCTCGGCGGTACGCGCGATGTCGATGTAATAGCCCAGGTTGACGCTGGCATCGGGCGCGTTGGACGGATGCTTCCAGGCATGCATGTGGCTGCCGGGGCCCTGCAGCATGATGCCGAACGGGATGGGACGCGGGGTCGTGCTCATGGGGTCGCTCCAGCAGTCAGGCCACCGCCGCGCGGGGAGCGGGCGACAGCAGTTCAAGGGACGTCAGGCGTGCGTCGAGGTCGGCCACCGGCGCGTCGAGGATGAATTCACCCACGCCGAAGCGTCGATGCAGCGCATCCAGCTCGCTGCGTACGTGCTGCGCGTCGCCAGAGAGCACGCTGGGGCGTGTTTCTTCGACGCGGAAATCAGTGACACCCACCTGCCGTGCGTACTCGGCAGCGGCCTCGGGGCTGGGCAGGTTCACCGTCTGTCCGGGGCCCAGGTGCAGCTTGTAGACCCGCAGCGCGCCGATATGGCGCGCAGCGGCCTCGCTGGTGGGCGCGGCGAAGGCCACCGTTGCCAGCAACGGGGCGTGCGCGGACACCGTGCGATACGCCTCGAAGGCGGCCTCGATGTGCTTCGGGTCACCGTCGAAATGCGCGGCATACACGAAGCGCCAGCCCAGTTCGGCCGCCTGCCGCGCGCTCTGCGGGCTGGCGCCAAGCAGGAAGCGCTCCGGCGACGTCTGTGGAATCGGCCGCGCCTGCGCATCCGCCTGCGCATCGGACAGATATCCTTCCAGGTCGCGCAGCTGCTGGTCGAAATCGGCGAATGCCGGGCGACCGGCGGCCAATGCGGCAGTCGATGCCGGCAGACCGCCCGGTGCCTTGCCCACGCCCAGATCCACGCGCCCCGGCGCCAGTGCCGCCAGCAGGTTGAAGTTCTCGGCCACCTTGTACGGTGCGTAGTGGCGCAGCATCACCCCGCCACTGCCGATGCGGATGCGCCGGGTCTGCGCCAGCACCCACGCCGCCAGTACTTCCGGTGCCGGGCTGGCCAGCGTCGGCGCCGCGTGGTGCTCGGCAAACCAGTAACGGTGATAGCCCAGCTGCTCGGCACGCTGCGCCAGTTGCAGGCTGTTGCGCAGCGCCTGTTCCGGCGTGCTGCCGTCGGCCACCGGGCTCTTGTCCAACACGCTGGTGAGGTAGCTCATCGTCACGTCCTCGCTCAGGGATGGGCCACGGGAATGCCCAGCAGGCCGTTCAGTGCCGCCAGGATCGGTTCGGCACCGGAGATGTACTGGCGCTGCTGGTACTCACCACTGGCGTGTTCATTGACCACACCCTGCGGCAGCACCAGCTTCGGCAGCGACTGGTCCTGCTCGCCGATCTCGGCGATCACTTCGCGGCGCGGCCGGCTGAAGCCGATGCGGCGCACATCCAGCTGTGCGTCCAGGCCGTCGATGCTCGACAGCGCCCCTTCCAGCAGCAGGCTGTGCCGGCAGAAGAAGCGTTGTCCGGGCAGCTGGCCGTCCTCGAACTCGCGGTCCAGCAGGAACAGGATGGGTTTGTGGGTTGCGTCTACAGCCACGGAATCGTCCTCGTAGGGGCCGGCAATGCACTGCCGCTTCGATATCGATGCTAGAGAAGGAAGGCTGCATGCCAGCGCCAGAACTCGACAATCCACGGTCGGATCCGGCCATGCAGATGCAGGTTGGCAATAAGCAGACTGCTGGCCGTTATGGACGCTGGTAACGTCACGCCGCTCGCGCGGGCGCGCGCCAACCCAGCGCCGGCGCGATGTCCTCGATCACCGTGGTGAGGATGCGCCGGTAGTCCTGCTCGGGCAGCTCATAGGGCAGTTCCACACGAAGCTCGTCCACCTGCTGCAGCAGCGGATCGCTCTGCAACCGCGCAATGATCTGCGCCGTGCTGCCGACCACGTCGGGCGCGAACATGGTGCGGCGTGGCCCTTGCGGGGCCAGAGTGCGCCCATGCCGTTGCGCACTGAAGGCCTCGATCCTCTGCCGCGTGGCCGCATCCACACCATCGGTGGGCACCAGCACCCGCCCCACCGCCACGCGGCGCGGGCTGTCCAACGGCAATGCCGCGCGATAGGCCTGCAGGTGCTGCAGCTGGGCACCGAAGAAGTCATCACTCAGCTCGGCGCGGTTGACGTTGCCCAGCAGCAGATGCAGGCCCTGCTCCCCCGCCGAACGCGCCGACTGCAGAGAGCCAGCGCCATACCAGACTCGGTCCACCAGCCCCGGCGCCTGCGGCTGCAGTCGCGGACGATAGCGCGTGGCGGCATTGCCGACCTCGGCATCCGCATCACCCAACGGCTCGCCCCGCAGCGCTTCCAGCAACCGCGCCACCCGGCCATGGGAAAAGTCGATGTGCGCGGGGTCGCTGTCGTACAGCAAGGACCCAACCAGTTCCCCGTGTGGCGGCGCGCCGGTACTGACGCCCACCTGCAGCCGGCCACCGGCCAGCGCATCCAGCAACGACAGATCCTCGGCCAAGCGGAACGGTGTTTCATAACCCAGCTGGATCACTGCACTGCCCAGCTCGATGCGGGTGGTGTGCTGGCTGGCCGCCGCCAGGAACACCGCTGCCGAGCTGATGCCCGGTTCCAGGTGGCGGTGGCGTACCCATGCGCCGTCATAGCCCAGCTGTTCGGCAAACGCGATCAGCGCCAGCGTCGCGTCCAGGCCCGCGCGGGGCTGTTCCGGCAGATAGCTTCCGGGGGTGAGGAACGCCAGGTGCCGCAGCTGCACCGCCACGTCCTAGGCGATCCTGCGCAGCGGCGCCGGCAGCGCCGCCGCCAAGGGCGCCACGTGTCCCGCCGCACGCTCGGCCGCCAGTTGGATGCGCGCCTGCAGTGCAGCGCTGTTGATGCGGTCGCCGTCGAAGTCGGCCGGCGTGGCATACACCCCGATCGGCAACGTATGCGCCTGCAGGAAGCTGAAAAGCGGCCGCAGCTGATGGTCGATCACCAGCGCGTGGCGCTCGCTGCCACCGGTCGCGGCCAGCAGCACCGGCGTATCCACCAGCGCGTCCAGCGCGATGAAGTCGATCAGGTGCTTGAACAGGCCCGGATAGGACCCGCGATACACCGGCGTGGCCACCACCAGCAACTGCGCCGATTCAATCGTGGCCAGCGCGCGCTCCACCTGCGGCTCCACTTCACTACGCTGCAGCGCCTGCCCCAGCGAGCGCGCGATCGGTGCCAGCTCGACCAGCTCCACGTTGATGTTGACCCGCTCACGCAGTTCTTCCAGCAGATGCCGCACCAGCAGCAACGTGCGCGAGTTGGCCGATGCCGTCGGCGAACCAATCAACGCAACCACATTCAATGCAGATGACATGAAACGCTCCCTTGTAGCGCCGAGCCACGCTCGGCTGCGTGTTGCATGAACCTCAAAACCGGTAGTTGACGCGCCCGTACCAGAACGTCCCGACGTTGCTCAGCACATCACCGCTGTCCCAGGTGGTCTCGATGCTGGCCACGTCGGTGGCGCTGCGTGCGTATGCGGGCACCTTGCGGGTGCGCTTGTCGAACACGTTGTTGATGCCCAGTGCCGCGCTCCAGCCCGCGCCCAGCTCCACCCCACCGGACAGGTTGGTCACCAGCGCCGGCGGCTGCTTGTACTCCACGCCGTTGTTCAGGCGCTTGATCGGGCCGTAGTAGGTGAAGTCCACGTTCGAACGCCAGCGCCCGTTCTGCCAGCCCAGCCCCGCCACCTGCGTGTACGACGGCGTGCGGAAGCGCAGCGCGTACTCGCTCGACTTGGTCAGCAGGTTGATGTTCGGCAGCCCCTGCAGTGCCTGCGGAATGGCGCTCACCTTCTGGATGGTGGTGCGGCCCACGTTGGCCGCGTAGCTCCAGCGCAGCTTGCCCCACTGTGTCTCCTGGTTCGCTTCCAGAGTCAGCTCCACACCGCGCGTGCGGGTGTCGCCCACGTTGGTGAAATAGCTGGCGTAGAACGCATCACCGGGCAGGATGCTGATGCCGGCCGTACCCAGCAGCGCATCGATGGTGTTCTTCTGCGCGGCGGTCAGCACGGTGCCGCTGTTGTCGGTCACCCGCGCCGGGTCCTGCGCGTTGTAGCCGATCTGGCTGGACTGGCCGAGCTGGCCACGGATGTCGATCTGGTACGCATCCACCGCCAGATGGAAGGCCGGGCTCGGGTCCCAGGTCACGCCGAGGCTGTAGTTGGTGGCCTTCTCCGGCTTCAGCGGCGTAGCGCCCAGCGCCACCGCTGCCGGCGAAGCGACCTGCGCCACCAGCGTGGTACCGCACGGGCAGCTGCCGGTGGCCTGGTAGAACTGCGCCCCCAGGCTCGGCGCGTGGAAGCCGTTGCTGACCGTGGCCCGCACGCCCAGCGCATCGGTGAAGTCGAAGCGCGTGGTCAGCCGACCGGTGGACACCGTGCCGAAGTCGGAATGGTCTTCCCAGCGCGCGGCCGCATCCAGATACCAGCGCGAAGTGATGTTGGTCGCTGCACCGGCGTATACGGCCTTGCTGTTGCGGGTGGCCTTCACCGCATCGGCGGTCGAATAGCCCACGAAGGCGGCCGCACCGAAGCCGGTGTAGGACTCCCACTGCCCTGCCCCGCGTTCGTACTGCTCATGCTGGTACTCGGCACCGGCGCTTACTTCCAGCGGCGATGCGAAGGCCGCCACCTCGAAGCCGCGACGCAGGTCGAGGTTGGCGATGCCCTGCTGGTAGTCCAGCTTGCCGTCGTAGAAGTCGGTCGGCGAGCCAGGGTACGGCAGCGAATAGTTCACCGAATTGCGGGTGTAGGTGCGCACCGTATTGCGGTTGCCGGTGAGGCTGACGTCGTAGTCCCAGCCCGCAACCTGGCCCTTCACCCCGGCCGTGCCGGTGTACTGCTTCTCCTTGGTTTCCAGCACCGGCAGGAAGCCGTCGGGAAACACGCTCAGCACGCCCGGCGCCCTGTAGGTGGTGAAGATCGTCGCCGGCAGCCGGAAGTTCTGGATCGCCTGCGCGGTACGGTCACTGGCCGTTGCATTGGCGTAGAACTGCGCGTTCTCACCCAGCCCATGGCCCACGTTCACCGCGAAGGCCTTCAACGCATACGACGGCGAGCTGAGGATGATGTTGGCCTCGGCATCGCGCCCGGCCTCGGCCGGATTCGGCGACGCCCCGGCGGGCAGCCGGTTGTTCGGCCGCAGCGCCACCAGGTTGCCGTTGCCGTCCACCGCCGGATAGCTCAGGTAGCCGTCGATGTAGCGCCGCGTGCGTATCGCATGGTGCTGGCGCGTGCTCTCACCGGACAGGTTGATGAAGCCATCCTCGCCCCATGGCAGACCGATGTTGGCGCGCACGCTGGTGCGGCTGCCGTCGCCATCGGTGCTCTGCCCGCTCTCCACCGACACATCGCCACCGTGCGCCTGCGATTTCAGGATCACGTTGATCACCCCGGTGATCGCGTCCGAACCGTAGATGGCCGATGCGCCATCACGCAGCACCTCTACGTGGTCGATGGCCGATACCGGAATCAGCGCCAGATCGGCCCACGCGTGGCCCGGATAGCCGCCGCCGTTGGCACCACTGACGTACGCACTGGCGTTGCGGCGCTTGCCGTTCACCAGCACCAGCGTGTAACCCGGCGACAGGTTGCGCAGCTGGTAGCCGCGGATCAGGCTTTCCTGGTCGCTCTGGTAACCGCCAATCTGGCTCAGCGACGGCAGGCTGCGCTGCAGGGCTTCGAGCAGGTTAGCCTGGCCGGTAGCCGCCAGGTCCTCGGCGGAAATCACGTCGATCGGTGTCGAGCTGTTCTTCACCGTGCGCGTACTGGTACGCGAGCCGGTCACCACCACCGCATCCAGCGTGGACGCGGCAAGGTTCGCAGAAGTGGCAGTGGTCGCCGACGGCGCATCGGCATCAGCCGCATACGCCGGGGCAGCGGCCAGGGCGGCCGCAATCAGAAGGGAGAGCGTGGACAGCGCAGGAATATGGGCAGCAGGCATGGGGGCTCGTGGGGGTGGGCCGGAGACACACCTCCATTCAAGGGCCCGCGCCCAACGCGCAACAGCGGATATCGCGTCATGTGACCGTCACATCGCGCCAGCCACATGACCGCTGGTAATGAGGTTAGGCGGCCGCGCCGGTGCACTACTGTCTGTAGAGCCGAGCCCACGCTCGGCTGCTCTTCGCGACCACGTCAGAATGCATCCCCCCTTCCGGTATTGAGCCGAGCGTGGGCTCGGCTCTACAAGAAGGGAGCGACTGCTCCATATACCCCGCGGGCATCACCTCATGCCCGCGCGCCACTCAGAGGCACGTGCCTGCGTCGGTAGCATCAAGCCATGCCCACCCTGCCTGCCGAACCGAACGCGCCCACCGTCGCCATCGTGGCCTGCCACGGCCAGGGCCTGTTCGAATTCGGCTGCGCGGTCGGCCTGTTCGCGCCCATCCGCCCCGAACTCGGCGTGGCCTGGTACCGCACCCAGCTCTGCGCTGGCGAGCCCGGTGCGCTGCGCATGCTCGGCAACGCACAGGTACAGCTGCCCTACGATCTGAGTGCGGTCGACGACGCCGACATCATCGTCATTCCCGGCTGGCGCGAACCCAGCGAGCGCCCACCGCAGGCCCTGCTCGATGCCCTCACCCGCGCCCATGCGCGCGGCGCCCGCATCACCTCCATCTGCTCAGGCGCGTTCGTGCTCGCCTGGGCCGGCCTGCTCGATGGCCGCCAGGCCACCACCCACTGGCGGCTCACCGAAACACTGGCCCGCGAGTTCCCGCGCATCCACGTACGCGACGACGTGCTGTATGTGGACGCCGGCAGCATCATCACCTCGGCCGGGTCGGCCACCGGCATGGACATGATGCTGCACATGGTGCGCAAGGATTACGGTGCACGCGTGGCCAACCTCGTAGCGGAGCGGCTGGTGCTGGCGCCGTGGCGCGATGCCGAACGCAGCCAGCGCCTCAGCCGCGCGATCCCGCTGGGCGAGCCCACGCGGCTGGCCAAACTAATGGAATGGATGCGGCGCAATCTTCGCGAACCGCATTCGCTGGGCAGCCTCGCCGAACAGGCCGCGCTGAGCCAACGCACCCTGCAGCGGCAGTTCCTCGAAGCCACCGGCCTGTCGCCCATCGACTGGCTCATCCGCGAACGCGTGGCCTACGCACGCGAACTGCTGGAAACCACCGACCGCCCACTGCAGTGGGTGGCCGAACAGGCGGGCTTTGGTTCGCAGGAATCGTTCCGTCGGCACTTCCGCGGCATGGTCGACGCCAGCCCAATCGAATACCGCAACCAGCATCGCAGTGGCATCAGCGCCGACCGGCTGGTGGGGTGTTGATCAGGCTGGGCTGGCACGAACCGTAGCAATTTCCCGCTTGATCGCCACACGCAGGTTGCGATTGATGGCCGTCTTCAGGCGCTTGTCCAGATCCGCTACCCCATCGTCGAAGTAGATACGATGGATGGTGAAAGACGCCGCGCTGGCTACGATCGGCGATACAGAAGCAATGTCGACAATGTCGCCGCCGTGCTCCACGTTGATCTGCTGCGGATAACCGCCGGCGATGTTCTCGGCCTTGTAGATCTGCCTACGATAGCTGTCGTAGTGGCAGGAGGAGTGCCAGACCTTCTCATCCTTCTGGATCTGCATACAGACCGCCTTGCAGGCGTGGTGCAACACCTCCGCCCGGTCAGCGGCCGGCAGCGCCAGATACGTGCCGTGCTTGACGGCAATGCGCTCGGCGGCAGCCCACACATCGATACGCGGATACGCCATCCGGGCAGCGAAGCGCCCGGCGATGGCGCTCACCACCGGGTCAGGTGCCTTCAGGAACAGGTGCAGCGAGCCCCAGAATAGCGAGTCATCCAGCACCATCGCGTTCTCGAGATTGCCAGGATCCTTGAAGAACCGGACCAGTGGATGGCCGTCCTCCAGCCCCGCGTCACTGGCTCGTCCGTCTGCGATCCGTTCGAACACCGTCACCATCAGCTTGGAGAACATGTACTCGAAGCCGCGGGTACGATGGTGCAGGTACAGCGTCGGATAGAGCTGAAACAGCGTCACCATGAACTGCTCAATGGCCACGAACGCCTTTCCGTCCACATAGAAGAACCGGCCGTCGGAGGTCTTCTTGATCCTCAGATGGTCGACAAGCCAGTCCAGGTCAATGCCACCGGAAGAGACACCGGCGAAGTACGGATCACGCTTGGCATAGTCCAGGCGATCGGCGTCCAGCTGGCTAGACACAATCGAGGTGTAGATGCAGCCGGTGTCCTGTTTTTCGATCATGGCGGCCACTTCCTCGGGGAAGCCCTCACCACCGATGCGTTTCAGCACCTCCGCCACACTGGTTTCGGTGACGATACGGCGGCTGAGCTTCTCATGGCTGACCGCGTCCTTGAACTGCGGATCCACATCCGGCCGGGATTTGATATACATCTTCATCGCGCTTTCAAAGGCATGGCTGAACATCCCATGCCCGACATCGTGCAGCAGCGCGGCCGCCAGACAGGCCTTACCCTTCCTACTCCAGTTGCCGTTCCTCACCGTCGGCTCCACCACCGACAACAGGCGCTTGGCAACGCCGTACACACCCAGAGAATGAGCAAACCTGGAATGCGTGGCGGAAGGAAACACGTGGTCGGAAAAACCCAACTGCTTCACCCGCCGCAGCCGTTGGAAGTAGGGATCCGAGAGCAGGTTCTTCAGCTCCAACTCTGCTCCGCCTTCAAACTTCACTGCCCCATGTATGGGATCCTTGATCGTCTTACTCGTATCCACAGTTACCTCGTCCTTAATTCGTTGATTGTCAGTCCATCGTCTCGGATCCGGAAGGGAAGTCTTGCTGGATCCGAATGAGCCACGTCGTTGTCGAAGTCGTCCCTCCCATAGTCTCGCGGGTAGTACGAAAATTGCTTGAGCCGAAAATATTGGTCGGCATCCATGTAGCGGCGGGAGAGCTGCAAACTCAAGAGCTCCGCGTCGGTGGCGTCTATCTCACGGCTAGGGTGTATGCGGGTGATCCCTGCGTTCTCCGCGCTCGCGGTGTCAATAGCGCACGCACCCAGCTCGCCAAGCTCTCGTAGAAATGGATCAGCTGTTCTCGGCGGGCCATAGGCCACCACCGGCCCTACCGAAACACCTGTTATGCTTTCAGCGTGCTCATCGAGCCATTGTCGGGTCTCACCTAAGGTCCTCGCTGTTTCGCCTCCATAAATTAGGATGTTTACCTTGGCCTGCACGCCAAAGCGCGCGCATGCTTTCAGCAGCCTCGATGCGCGCTCCAGGTATCGCCCCGGCTGCGATGATTTCTTCATTGCGACAATTTGCTGCGGAGACGCCGTCTCCAGTCCAAGATCCAGCACAGTCAGCCCGGCCGCCGACAGCGCACCGATTGTGTTCTCGGTGAGTGCGTCTACGCGGCTCTCCGTCCGCCACGCAATCCGCAGGGTATCGCGCTGCACGCACTCGGCCAGCGCTTCAGCCCAACGCGTGGTCGGCACGAACATGGATGCCTGCAAGTACGGTCGGATATCGCCTCCTGAGTATTGCCCCTGTACGGCCTTCATGGCTGCCCACATCCGTTCTGCCGAGCCCAGTTTGTCCAAAGGAATATCACGCTCTTCGCAGAAGCCACAGCCCATGCCGCAACCGCGCGATGCCTCCACGCTTGGCTGATAGCGCAGGTAGCCGTCCACCAGCGGGTGATGCAGAGGCTGGTCCGGTCGCGGCACCCGAAGCTTGTCCATAACTGGTATGCCCATCAGCAGTTCTTCGATATAGGGCTCGGCAAGCCCCGGCACGAATACCTCAGCTTCGGGCAATTTGCTGCGCAGCCAATCGGGATCGGGGCCCACCACCCAACGCCCTCCCACGATGATCCGACACGCGGGTAATACGCGCCGAACCAGACTGCAGAACGCCCGCGCCCAAGGCAGCGCATAGAAACTTGGGATGGAAAGCATCAGCGGATAGACCGAAGGCAACCGGCCGGACTCCAGCAAACTCGCAACGACGTGCTCCGGTGGCTCGTGCTCACCGTGCACCACTGCAGTGCCGTAGCCGGCCGCACGCAGCGTAGTTGCAAGCGATAGCACACCGTAGTTCAAATACAGCTGCCTCCGGGCCAGCGCATGGTCGCGCTTCTTCGGCGAGGACATGCCTGCCGATACAAAAACCACTACGTCGGATTGCTTCATGTCATGCTCGGAGCCCTAATTATCCATTTACAGGGAATATACGATGGTTTTTGTCACCTTTGAAGGTATAGATGGCAGTGGAAAGACGACCCAGACCAACCGACTGGCAAAAACACTCCGCGAACATGGCGTGGAAGTGGTAGTCGCTAAGGAACCCGATGGCGGCCATATTGGCAAGGAAATAAGGGAAATCCTGGTAAATAAGCGGCCGCAGGCACTTGATGCATATGAGGAAGCGTTACTGGTTTCTGCGGCGCGCTACGATCATGTTCGAAGTGTGATTCGGCCAGCACTTGACACCGGGCGCTGGGTTGTTTGCGACAGATTCATCGATTCAACGTTCGCTTTCCAGACATTCGAGAATCACGTTTCCCAGCAGTTCTTTGAAGTCGTTTCCAGTCACGTAGTGGGCACTACACTTCCGGACTTCACCTTCATACTGGATATCGATACGGATGCGGCCCTGCAACGTCGGGACGCAAATGCCCCTATACGCCAATTGGACCCGGCTGAGGCCCACCGCAACTTCGGCCGTATCCGCCGCGGGCTGCTTGAAGCGGCAAGGCGCGATCCGCAGCGATGCCACGTGATCGATGCATCTGACGACGAGGAATGCGTCGCCGCGAAGGTTCTCGAAGTGCTACGCAGGTCCCGGCAACTTGCCGCGCCTGACGAGTGAGTACCAAGCTCGGCCGGATCCCGGCGAAATTGAGTTCACGCCTACGCGTGATTGCCGCGCGAATGAATCCGCCAGCACTGCGCCACGAAGCCGATCGCAAACACCGCCGCACACCCCAGCAGCGTCTGTAGGATCACCGGCGCCAGCGGCGCGGCCGCAATCGGATGCGCCACCGGCAGTCGCGTCAGCGTTTCATTCACGCCAGGCACCAGCGACAGCAGGAAGCTGAAAGACAGCGCGAATGTCGACAGATAGGGCGCCAACCGGCCAAGCAACCGCAGCCGCGCCGCCAGCACGCCACCGAATGCAATCAGCAGGATCACCACGCCAAACGCATGGCCTGGGTTGAGGCCTCCGGTGCTGGAGACCGTGAACGACGTCACCACCGACAGCACCAGCCCCAGCAGATAGAGCTTGCCCGCGCGCGTAGCCGGATCAATGGCGCGATGGCGGATGAATCCGTAGACGCCGGCGACGATGGGAATCAGGCTGATCGCGGTGTGCACGACGCCCAAGGGTGAAAGCGGATGACTCATGGCAACCTCTGCTGGAGTTATGAACCTACTAGTAGGTAGATTCGATGGGCAAAAAGAAGACCCGCTTCGCGCAGGCCTTCCGGGAATCACTCAGACCGCCGCGCTCACCCGGGCAATCGACAACCGTGCCAGCGCCGCGAACGTCGCCGCATCACCAAAACCGCGCGCCGCCAGCATCGCGCCATGCACCGATGCCATGAAGGCCTTGGCCTCGTCCGCAGGCGTACCGTGCAGGCGGAGCTGACCTCGGGCCACGCCCTTCTGCAGCGTCGCGGTCAGCCAGCTGGTCAGATCCTCGAAGTGCCCGCGCACTTCGTCGGCAACTTCCAGCGGAATCATCGGCATCTCGGCGGCCAGCATCGCGCAGATGCAGAACGACGCCGTGCCACCGGCAATGCAGGCCGACCAGTAGTCCACGTAGGCGTTGAGCTCCTGCAACGGGTCGGCCAGCTGCCGGTCCAGCAGCGCCAGGCCCTCGCGGGCTTCGGCGCGGTACAACTCCACGACCGTGCGCACCAGGTCGGCCTTGCTGGGGAAATGGTGGTGGATGCTGGCCTTGCTGATGTTCACCCGCGCAGACACGTCGGCATAGCTGAAACCGTTGTAGCCACCGGTCTCCAGCAGGGACCGCGCCTGCGCGATGATCTCCAGCGCCTTGGGGGAAAGTGCGTCGCTCATGCATCCAACCTACTAGTAGGTTGATTACCTGTCAAGCAACCAATTGACATGCAGTCATTTACCTGCCTATTGTGCGGCCACGGACATCCGCGCCGTCATGCCGACCCCCAATCAAGATCGACAACCGGAACCGGAGGCCCCCATGGATGCAGACAAGGTGTTCAAGGCACTGGCCGACCCCACCCGCCGTACGCTGCTGGACCTGCTGTGCGAGCGCAACGGGCAGACGCTCGGGCAGCTCTGCGAGCACCTGCAGATGGCCCGGCAATCGGTCACCCAGCACCTGGGCCTGCTGGAAGACGCCAACCTGATCAGCACCGTCAGGCGTGGCCGCGAGAAGCTGCACTTCATCAACCCGGTGCCGTTGCACGATGTCTATACGCGCTGGGTAAGCAAGTTCGAGCAGCAGCGCCTGAGCCTGCTGCATGACCTCAAACAGGAACTGGAAGGAGAATGACGATGAGCGCTGAATCCACCCGTTTCATCCACGTGATCTATATCGCCTCCACGCCGCAGAAGGTGTTCGAGGCCATCACCCGGCCGGAGATCGCCCGCACCTACTGGGGCCATGAAAACGTATCGGACTGGACACCCGGTTCGCGCTGGCAGCATGTGCGCGCCAATGACGAACGCAAGGTCGAATTGGTAGGCGACGTGGTGGAAAACACCCCACCCTCTCGGCTGGTGATCACCTGGGCGGCCGCCTCGCAGTCAGACAATCCGAAGGCCTACAGCCGGGTGACGTTCGAGATCGTGCCCTATGAGGACATGGTCAAGCTGACGGTGACCCATGACGAGCTGGAACCGGGCAGCGGCATGGATACCGGCATCCGCCAGGGCTGGCCGATCGTGCTGTCGAGCCTGAAGTCGTTGCTGGAAACCGGCAAAGGCCTGGACGTCTTCGCCAAACCCCAGTAGTGCCAGCCCATGGCTGGCAATCCCCCCGGCCCAACCTGACCGTGAAGGCGCCTTGATTCCGCTGAACGACGCATGCAACGCGTGTTGGCCGCTCACCCGTCACGCACGCGTTACACCACGTCAACACGGCATCATTGCGACGCAGTCTAAATACCCTTCCACAGGTTCCTCTTGCAGCCCTCTTCCCCTTCGGCCGGTGAACCGGCCCCGTCGTCGCCGGCCTTCATTGAAGTTGTTGTTGTGCGGGCCGGTACCCACCTGTTTGCAATCGATGTCGAAGCCGCGATTGAAATCCGCGGCCCGGAAACCTTTGATCGCCCCGGCAGTGGCACGAGTCCGCACCTCACCGTGCGCGGCCACGCCCTCCCGGTGGTCGACCTGCGTCAAGCCATTGGTTTGAGCGGGTTCGCCCATGGCTACCCGGCCATGCTGCTGATGCAGGCCGGCGCGGAGACCTTCGCTCTGGCCGTGGACGAGGTGCGGGACATCGAAAGCGTGCCACGCTCTCAAATGCAGCCCACCAACGGCACACCGTTTGCGTTCTGCAGCCATCGCATCGTGTTGAGCACTTTGGGCGAGATCCCATTGATCGACCATGCACTGTTGAAGATCGGGTGATCCGCCGGTGCTTGGCTGTTGCGCCGGGCGAACGCTGAACGCTGCCCTCGCACTCACTCACGCCAAACCCGGTTCCGACCGCCCTCCGACGGCGCCCATCACAGCATCGCCTGCAGACATTCCAGGCAACCCTCGATGAGCGCTTCAGACACAGGTTCCCTGCACAGCAAAGTGGCGGCGGTCACCCTCGGCTTCTGGGTGATGAAGATCGCCGCCACCACCCTCGGCGAGACCGCCGGCGACCTGCTGTCGATGACGCTCAATCTGGGCTACGTCGCCAGCTCGGCCATCCTGGTGAGCATCTTCGCTGGCTTGCTGGCCGTGCAGCTGTCGGCACGCCACTTCCACCCGCTGCTGTTCTGGTCGGTGGTGTTGGCCACCAGCACCGCCGGCACCACCATGTCGGATCTGATCGACCGCACGCTGGGGCTGGGCTACGCCACTGGTGCCAGCCTGCTGGCCGGCTGCCTGGCGCTGGTGCTGCTGGCCTGGCGGTTGTCGGAAAAATCGATCTCGGTCAGCCACATCGCGTCACGCCGCGCCGAAGGCTTTTACTGGACCGCCGTGCTGTTCTCCAACACGCTCGGCACCGCGCTGGGTGACTTCCTCGCCGACGATTCCGGGCTGGGCTTCACCGGCGGCGCGCTACTGATCGGCAGCCTCATCGCCCTTACCGCGCTGGCCAGCCGCATCAAGGGCATCAACCGGGTGGTGCTGTTCTGGATCGCCTTTGTGCTGACGCGTCCGTTCGGCGCCACCTTCGGCGACCTGCTCACCAAGCCGATGGAGAAAGGCGGCCTCGGCTTCGGTACGGTGGGTTCGTCGCTGGTGTTGTTCACCCTCCTGGTCACACTGGTGGCGGTGCCGATGCTGCAGCGGCGCGCGCAGCCGGCCTGCAGCTAGCGTGCTGTCCAGCCGCCATCCACCGGCAGCGCCGTACCCGTAATCTGAGCGGCAGCATCCGAGGCCAGAAAGACCACCATCTCCCCCAACTGCTCAGGCGTCACGAACTGCAATGAGGGCTGCTTCTCGGCCAGCAGCGCGCGAGCGGCGGACTCCTGGTCCGTTCCCTCGCGCTCCGCCAACGCGGTGATCTGCTGCTCGACCAGCGCCGTTCGCGCCCACCCCGGGCAGATGGCGTTGGCGGTGATGCCCGTGCCCGCGTTCTCCAGAGCCGTTACCTTGGTGAACCCCACCACGCCATGCTTCGCCGCCACATAGGCCGACTTGTTCACCGAGCCAACCAGCCCGTGCACCGACGCGATGTTGATGATGCGGCCGGCCCCCTGCTGCTTCATGTAGGGCAAGGCCGCCGCCGTTGAGTGGAACACCGCCGACAGATTCAGCGCGAGGATCGCATCCCACTTCGCTACGGGAAATTCCTCGATCGATGCGGTGTGCTGGATGCCCGCATTGTTCACCAGAATATCGATGCGCCCCATCGTCGCAACGGCGTTGGCGATCATATCCCGCACCGCCTCGCCACGGGAGAGGTCGGCACCGTCATGCGCCACCCGCACACCGAACTCGGCTTGCAGGTTGGAGCGGATGCGTTCGACCTCCGCCGCATCGCCGAATCCGTTCAGCACGATATCGGCGCCCTGCCGCGCCAGCGCGGTGGCAATGCCAAGACCGATACCGCTGGTGGAGCCGGTAACCACCGCAACTTTTCCGTTGAACATGGGCGAGCTTCCATCGGGCGTAGGTGGCCAGTGTAACTTCACCGGCCGCCGCCCTTTTGAATGGAACGGCCGATGTCGACCCACGGTTAGAAGATGACGCTCGCTCGATCAACGGTCGCGAGCGGATTGGCCTTCCGCACCGCCTCCAGGAAGAGCAGAAAATCGCGGTTGAACAGCGTCAGGTTGTTGGTGAACGTTACACTCTTTCTGCCCGCTGCTTTGCTGAAGCACACCTGCCAGACATAACGCCCGTAGATCCTGTCAGACGTTCGTGTGACTGAGGTGATCTGCGACAGCGGAACAACCGTGGGCACCGGACCCCGTCGCAGGTAAAAGGACTCTGTATCAAAGAAATAGTGCTCCCGATCCTCTTTGCCATCCACCATCACCAAGGTCATGGACGTACCGGAAATCCGGCGAGGGGAATTCAATCGCAGCCCTGATCCCAACGCAGAACGGGCTCTCAGTGACACTCGCCGATGGATCAGCCAAATAGTCAGCAGCGGAAGTGCCGCAAGGACAGCGAAGGCCAGGATTTTCAACACAGCTTCCAGTGTGCTTGCCACACAGATCTCCACGATGAACTTTCAGGCATTGGCGACGCCCAAGTAGATCCACGCCACGCGTGGATGCTCCCCCTCAACGCCCCATCACTTCCAATGATCCGGCCCCAGGAACGGCAGGCTCAACACAAACACCGGCAGTGCCACAGGCACCAACGCAGCCCCCAGCACCTTCCCGGCCGTCGTCCCAACCCCCGGCTTGTCCGTATCGTCCGGCCGGATCCGCTCAGCCCGCGCGGTAATCGACGGCGCCAGCTTCGCCTTCGCGGCCAGCGCCGCAGCGTCCGGCAACTTCACTCGCTCGCCATCACTCTCGAACAGCGCGCTGTAATAGCTGCCGCCCTGCCTGGAAAGATTGCAGTCCGGGTTGGCCGCCAGTTCGTAGCGGGTGCGGGCTTCAAGGATGTACGGCCGGCGCGTCAACCCATCGATGGCCTTGGCCACCCGCGGGCTGATCTCCAACCGCTCCAGCTTGAACTGCGCGGCCTGCTCCGGCGTCACCTGCTCTGGTCGCAGCAGCAGCGCGTAGCTGCCATGCACCTTGGTCCTGTCGGCCGGTACGCGCCAGTCCTCACGGAAATACAGCTGCGCGCAGACCACGGCCTCGCGCAGCGGGCTGTCCATCAGCGCACGGTAATCACGGAACGGCGCCGCGTCGAAGCGCATCGGCTCGTCATAGACCGGTAACAGGTACAGCTTGCCGTCGTCGGCCACGAACGCGCCGGTGATCTCGCGATTGGAATGGTGGTAGTCCGGCCCACTGGCGCAGCCAGACAGCAGGGTCAGGCACAGGATGGAGAGAGTGAAGAGGATGGACGTTCGCATGTCGTGTTGAATGGCTTCCCTGGAAAACCGGCCTCGCCCAAAGGGACGAGGCCAGTCCGCCATGGTGCCATGGCACCGCACGCGATGCAGAACCCGGCTTACTTCAGACGCTCCACCAACCGCTGCCCCACCTCCAGCGCCGAAGCCGGGTTCTGCCCGGTAATCAGCTCGCGGTCCACCACCACATGCCCCGTCCACGGCGTGGTGTTGCTGCTGAACCGCGCACCCGCCCACTGCAACGCGGTCTGCGGGTAGAACTTCATCTCACCGCCGCCCAGCAGCGGCTTGGCCTGCTCTTCTTCCTGGTTGCTGATCACCGTCATCTGGTAGCCGCTGTAGATCCACTTCGGCGTGGCCGGCATCGCACCGGCTTCCAGCTTCGCCACAAAACCACCCGCATCCGGCAGCGTGGACAGCAGCGCGATCGGCCCATGGCAGACCAGCGCGGTGGTCTTGTTGCGCTGGTGGAAGTCGGACAGCAACCGGCCCAGCGCCGGGCTCTTCAGCAGG
>Ga0265296_1000260_pt1 | contig 95175 bp, 76 predicted proteins | sample MunlanPumphouse1_FD_189073 | JGI IMG/M metagenome (GOLD analysis project Ga0265296, IMG submission 189073) | Groundwater microbial communities from a municipal landfill in Southern Ontario, Canada - Pumphouse #1 | ecosystem: Environmental > Aquatic > Deep subsurface > Groundwater | place...
AGGGCCATGGGGTTACCTCCGCTTAACGTTGGGCAGCCGGCGCCGCAGCGTGGGCACGCTCGACGAAGGCATTGGTGTAGGTCCTGGACAGATCGATGTTGGCCTTGGCCACGTCCGTGTTGAATTCGCGCAGCACCTTCAGCGGTGTTTCCAGATCGGCCGCGGTGAAGTGGCCGTCGGTGGTGAAGATCGCGCGGGCGTTCTCCACGGCGCGGGCATAGGTGGCGCGGTCGCCGGAGACATAGCTGTCAGGCAGGGCCGCGACGATGTCCTCGGCGCTGTTGTCGGCGATGAACTTCAGCGCCATCTGCTCGGCACGGGCGATCTTCTCGGCCGCTTCCGGGCGCTTGTCCAGGAAGCTCTGGTTGGCGTACATCACCGAGGTCGGGTACAGGCCGCCATAGACCTTGCGTGCGCCTTCATCACTGCGTGCGTCGAGGATGATCTTGCCGACCTTGCGTTCGGTGATCAGGGTGGCGGCAGGGTCGTAGTTCACCAGCAGGTCGATCTTGCCCTGCTCCAGCGCGGCGACTGCGGCGGCACCGGAACCCACGCCGATCAGCGAGATGCTGTCGACCGGGATGTCATGCTGGGCCAGGAAATGCCGCACGAAGAAGTCCGACGAGGAGCCCGGTGCGGTGATGCCGACCTTCTGGCCCTTGATGGTCTGCGGGCGCGCCGGATCGAACGTGGCGTCTTCGCGGCCGGCCATCACCAGGCCGGAATTGCGCGAGAGCAGCACGAAGGCGACCACGTCCTTGCCCTTGGCCTGCATCTGGATGGTGTGGTCGTAGAAGCCGACGGCCACGTCGGTGGAGTTGGCAACCAGCGCCTGCAGCACCTTGGAGCCACCCTGGGCGAAGTTCTCGGTCTTCACGTCCAGGCCGACGTCCTTGAAGTAGCCCTTGGCGTCGGCGATGAAGAACGGCAGGTTGTTGAGATTGTAGGAACCGACGCTGATGCGCACCGGGGCATTGTCGCCGCCGCGCGCGCCGCCACCGGCGGCCGTGGCGTCCGGCTTGCTGCATCCGGCCGCGGCCAGGCCGACCGCGCACAGCGCGGCCATGAAGAACTGCTTGTACATCATCCCTCCCAGGAGTGAAGCATCTACGTTGTGGTGGCGGGCAAGCACGGCTGTGCTGGCCCGACCGGTTTCAGATCATGCCGCTGACGTCCATTGGCGGGCTTGATTGGCACTGGCCCTGGCGGGCGCGGGCGACGTGGCGAACACGCGACCTTCAAACAGACGACGTGCGGTGCGCACCACGCTGGCGACCACCGGCGCGTCGTCCGAGCTGCGACTGAGGCCCACCTCCAGGGCCCCACTCGGATGTTCGAGGGTAATGCTGCCGGGCAGCGGCAGGCACCCGACCAAAGTGTGGGCCAGCGTGCCCGGGGTGACGGCGGCGGTCGCGATGCCCACCGCACCGGTGATGGCCAGCGCGGTGTGGCACTGGTGCGGCATGAAATAGCGCACCTGCAGCTGCCCGCCATGTTGTGGTGCGGACAGCAGCACCGGCTTGGGAATGACCTTGTTGCCGGCGTCGGCGATGCCCATGCGGGCACCGGCCTCGATACGCAGCGCCTCCAGCCGCGCCATGAACGCAGCATCCGCGTTCAGTTCGGCAGGTGAGGCATCGCCGCGGACGCCCAGGTCTTCGGCCTGCACCAGCATCAGCGGCATCGCGCAGTCGACCAGGCTGACCGGCACGCCGTCGATGGTTTCCCGGGCATGGCCGCTGGGCAGCAGCTTGCCGGTGCGTGCGCCGGCCGCGTCCAGGAAGGACAGCCGCACCGGCGAGGCCGAGCCCGGTGCGCCGGCAATGCGCGTATCCCCCCGGTAGACCACGTTGCCGCCCGGGGTTTCCACCGTGGCGATGATCAGCTTGCCGGTGTTGACGTTGTGCACGCGCACTTCGGTCTGCGGGTCCTGTGCCTGTACCAGCCCGCGCTCGATCGCATACGGCCCCACGGCCGCCAGCATGTTGCCGCAGTTGGGCGAGGTATCGACCACCTGCTGCTCCACCCGCACTTGGGCGAACAGATAGTCCACGTCAGCATCAGGGCGGCTGGAGCGGTCGATGATGGCCACTTTGCTGGTCAGTGCGTTGCCGCCGCCGATGCCGTCGATCTGCAGCGGGTGGCCCGAACCCATCACCTCCAGCAGCAGGCGGTCACGCTCGGCAATATCAGCCGGCAGATCGCTGGCCAGGAAGAACGGGCCCTTGGAGGTACCGCCGCGCATGAGCACGCAGGGAATGCTGAGCAGATCGTTGGACATACGTGTGATAGATTGATGCGTATAGGGGATGAATGACCCCTCTGTGATTCGATACTGGCATGACCCCAATTGATCTGTGAATTGCTGATTTTTGGATGATTGATACCTTATGAGCATCAATTGCGAAATTCTGGATCTGCGCGCGTTCCTGCTGGTGTCGGAAACCCGCAGCTTCCATCGCGCTGCCGAGATCCTGCATGTCTCCCAGCCGGCGTTGAGCCGACGCATCCAGAAGCTTGAGCAGGCGGTGGGCTCGCCGCTGCTGGAGCGCACCACGCGCAGCGTCAGCACCACGGCCGTGGGCGAGAACCTGCTGCCGCTGGTGCGGCGCATGCTGGAAGAATTCGATGGATCGCTGTTCTCACTACGCGGCCGCGAAGACACCCGCGGCGCTACCGTGACCATCGCCTGCCTGCCTACGGCGGCGTTCTACTTCCTGCCCAGCGTGATGGCGCGTTTCCACGAGGCGCATCCGAACGTGCGCTTCCGCATCCTGGATATCCCGGCCACTGAAGGCCTGCAGGCGGTGGAGCGCGGCGAAGTCGAATTCGGTATCAACTTCATGGGCGCCAACGACCCCAACCTCGATTTCGACGTGCTGGCCGAGGATCCGTTCGTGCTGGCGTGCCGGCGCGATCATCCGCTGGCCCGCAAGCGCACGGTGGAATGGGCCGACCTGGCCGAGCACCAGCTGATCACCGTGCATCGCACCAGTGGCAATCGCACGCTGCTGGACGGCGCATTGGCGCGCGAGAACCTCAAGCTGAGCTGGCATTACGAAGTGACCCACCTGTCCACCTCGCTGGGCATGGTCGAGGCCGGCATCGGGGTATCGGTGCTGCCGAAAATGGCGACCCCCGACGGCGATCATCCGACGCTGGTGACGCGTTCAATCGGCAACCCGGTGGTGTCGCGCACCATCGGTATCGTGCGCCGTCGCGGTGCCCTGCTCTCGCCCACCGCAGAGCGGTTCCTGCAGATGCTGATGAGCCAGTGGCGCGCGCAGACCTGAGTGCGGCTTAGTCCGCAGGGCGTGTTGCAGCTGTGACTTTCTGGCCGCCATCAAGTGCGCTGCTGGCCAGCAGCTGTTCGGCCAGCCCGCGGTAGATCGGCACCCGGCAGACCATGCCGGACACGCCCCGGGCAATCAGCACGGTGGCCAGGATCGGCAGCAGCAGATCGCCGCTGTCGGTCAGCTCCAGCGAGATCACTGCCGAGGTCAGTGGCGCCTGGGTCACGCCGGTCAGGTAGGCGCACATGCCCAGCAGCACGAACGCCTTCGGGTCCACCGCCGGCATCAGTACGGCGAGGTTGTGCCCCAGCCCTGCCCCCACCGCAAGCGCTGGTGAGAACAGACCGCCGGGGATGCCCGCCACGTAGGACGCCAGGTTGGCGAGCAGCTTCATCAGGCCGAACTCGTGACCGACGATTGCCTGGCCCTGCACCAGACTGCGCGCCTGCTCGTAGCCGGTACCGAATGCGCCGTCGCCGAACAGCAGCGCCAGCACCACCACGATCAAGCCACAGGCCGCGGCCAGTAGCACCGGATGGTCCCGTTTGAGCCTGCCCAGCCAGCGTGGATGACCGGACATTGTCAGCAGTACGACCCGCGCGAACAGTCCGCCCAGCAGGCCGGCGACCACGCCGCACAGCACAATGGCGCCCCACGCCTGGCCCAGGGGCAGCAACGCCGAGACGTGGCCGAAGTAGGTGTAGTTGCCCAGCAGGCCCAGGGACACCACGCCGCCCACGATGACCGCCGTGAGCAGGGTGCCCGAGAAGCGGTGCTCGAACCGCCCGCTCAACTCTTCGATGGCGAACACGATGCCCGCCAACGGCGTATTGAAGGCCGCAGCGATGCCGGCCGCGCCCCCTGCCAGCAGGAAGTGCGACAGCTCGCGGGGATCCTTGAACCCGAACCAGCGCCCGAACAGGTACATCAGGCTGGCACCGACGTGCACGGTGGGGCCTTCGCGGCCAACCGATGCGCCGCCAAGCAGGGACAGCGAGGTCAGCAGCAGTTTGCCCGCCGAAACCGCAGGCGAGAGGTTGACCTGCCGGAATTCCGGGTCCGGCTGTTCCAGCGATGCGATGACCTGCGGAATGCCGCTGCCCCGGGTGGGCCTGAGCGCACCGGCGGTCAGCCAGGCCAGCAGCGCGAAGATGCCCGGCGTGAGCAGCAACGCCCACCACGGGGAATGGGCAATGACATGCTGGAAGACATGGAAGGCGGCATCGCTGGCCTTGGCGAACACGATGGCAACCAGTGCGACGGCCACCGCGCCGCTCCACAAGGCCGCGCGCCGTCGCCATCCTTCGGTCAGTACCATTGCTGACAGGCGGGCGCGGAGAGGTTGAAGATCGAACATCGGTTGATTCTGTGAGCGCCGATGGGACCAGGGAAGTGGCGAGTGTGGCGGTTGGCGCTGCGGTATCCGGTGAAATGGCAGGCCCGGTGCAGATCACTCGGCGTAACGTGCCGTGTTCTTGCCGTGCCGTTTGGCGTGATACAGGGCCTTGTCCGCCTTCGCCAGCCAGTCCTCCGCGGTGCCGGTGCCCGCGGCTGCGGCGATACCGATACTGACGCTGAAGCCGATATCGGCGGACTCAGGAGTTCGCGGCTCCTGCAGATGCTGCCTGATCTGCCCGGCCACGTGCATGGCCTCCGCCGGCGTCCGCTGGCCCAACAGGACGGCGAACTCATCGCCCCCCAGCCGCGCCGGCATGTCGCCCGGCCGAGCCAGGTGGCGCAGCACGGCCGCGATGTGGCGAAGCACTTCATCGCCGGCGCGATGGCCGTGCGAATCATTGATCTGCTTGAAATCATCGACATCGAGCATCAGCAGGCAGGCATCGCCGCCCTGATGCGGCCGCTTTTCCAGCACCTGCTGGGCGCGCTGGATCAGGAAGCCGCGGTTGGCCAGTTCGACCAATGGATCCATCCGGCTCAGCCGCTGCAGCTGGCGATTCTGTGATTTCACCCGCCGCGCCAGTCGCCAGCTCAGCACGCTCAGACCGATGCCATAGACGAACAGGAAAGGCAGGCTGAGGACGATCGTGCGCTGCGAGGTGACCGGCTGAAACGGCAAGCCCAGGGCGAGCCAGGCGATCACGAATCCGGCCACCAATGCCAGGGTCGCCCGCGTTGCCAGGCGGATACCGCCGGCGGCGATCTTGTCGGCCACCAGCAGCGCGGCAAACAACGCACTCGGCACGGTACTGAGGGCCATGAAGGCGATCCACGCGCCTCCGAGCAGGGAGTCGACGATCATGCAGCGGAACTGCACTGCGGCAGGCGCGCGCGCGCGGCGTGTCAGCACCAGCGCCACTGCAGGCCATGCGACGGCATTGAGCAGCAGCAGTACCCATGCCGACGCATCCGCCTGACGCTCCAGGATGATCGAGGCAATCGGAAGCGCCCCCAACCCATTTCCCACGAACCGCATCCAGCCGATGCGCCGTGCAGCGCCGACGCCCTCGACCGCGACTTCCGTTGAATCAGTGAAGAACGGCATTGCCGGCTCTCCCGATCATCTCCCCTGCCATGCGCCCAGACATCCGTTTGCCTGCGAGTCTGGCATCTGCACGTCAACAACAGGTCAATGGCCGTTGCTTGCCACCGTGTCGATCTCCCAGCGCAACTCGAAGGTCAGCTGCAGCCGTTGTCCCGGCTGCAACCTGGTGGGGGCAAGCGTGAACCCATCCGGCGGGCCGGTCTGTGGCTCCACGCAGGTGGCGTGCGCGGCGCCGTCATAGACCACCCAGTGATCGGTGTCGGCGCTCAGTCGCAGCCGCTGGCCAGCGGAAACCAGCGTGACCTCGCGATGGTTGATGAAGCAGTCGTCCCAAGGGCCTTGCGCCGGATCCACGCAGGGCAGGACGGCGATGCCCTCTCCGTCGCGGGGGTACATCGCGGCTGGCGCGAACAGCAACCGGTCCGGCTTGCGGAACCACGGGTGCCAGCCGAGCACGGCCGGCATCGGCGTGTCGCCTGCCTGTACGGCCAGGCGCAGTTGCAGGCAGTCGGGCTGCACGTGGATGTGCTGCGATGCCCTGCCCCCGAAGGGCCAATGGCCATCCTCGGGAAGGTCCAACGACAGCGATGCGCCGTCCGATTCAAGGTGGTCGATGCGCCAGGGCCGTGAGAAGCCAACGCCATGGATGGCGTGCACGCCAAAGTTCACCGGCAGCTGATAGCACCTGCCGTCGACGCTGAAGCGTCCCTGCCGGATGCGCCCGGCCCAGGGGACCATTGGATAGCACCCCCAGCCGATGGCGGCCGCCTCCTGCTGTTCGCCGATCAGCCATTCCACACCGTCGAAACGGATCCGGGCGATGCGACCACCGGCTTCCGGTGCCACTGCCACTTCCAGGCTGCCGGCCCGCAACCAGTGCAGCGGACCGGCAGGCATCGCGGCCTGCGCATCATCCTGCGGAGATGTCTCAGGCGCCATAGGGATCGATGGTCCGGATGCTGCCGTCTGCTTCCATGTGCAGCGGCGTGCACTTGACCGAACGCAGGTGGGTGACCCCGCCAGACAACAGTGCGTCGTGGTAGAACAGGTACCACTGCCCCCGGAACGCACAGATGGAGTGATGGGTGGTCCAGCCCACCACGGGCGTGAGGATCACGCCGCGATAGGTGTACGGCCCGTACGGGCTGTCGCTGGTGGCATAGCACAGCAGGTGCGTATCGCCGGTGGAGTACGACAGGTAATACCGGCCCTGGTATCTGTGCAGCCACGGCCCTTCGAAGAATCGACGTGTGTGGTCATCGGCACGCAGCGGCTGTCCGTGCCCGTCCAGGATGACGATCTCGCGCGTGGCTTCGGCCAACCGGGTCATGCTCGCGTCCAGTCGCGCGATACGCGGGCCCAGTGCCGGCACGTCGCCGGCAGGTTCCTCATGCGCCGGGTCGTAGCGGTTGTCCCGGTACTTCTGCAGCTGGCCACCCCAGATGCCACCGAAACAGAGGTAGTGCGTGCCGTCGTCGTCCTCGAACACGGCCGGGTCGATCGAGTACGCGCCCTCGATGGGCTCGGGCTCGGCGGTGAACGGGCCCTCCGGCCGATCCGCCGCCGCAACACCGATGCGGAACATGCCGTCGGCATCCTTGGCCGGGAAGTACAGGTAGTAGCGGCCATCGCGGCAGGCGGCGTCCGGCGCCCACATCTGCCGGCTGGCCCATGGCACGTCGCGCACATGCAGCGCCACGCCGCAGTCACTGGCCTCGCTGTCGGGCGTGTCCATCCGCAGCACATGGTAGTCCTGCATGCCGAAGTGCCCGCCCTCATCGTCGAAGGGCGCGCCGCTGTCGATGTCGTGCGACGGATAGATGTACAGCTGCCCCTCGAATACGTGCGCCGAAGGGTCGGCGGTGTAGATGTGCGTTACCAGTGGTTGCGAGATGGCGTGTGCTGCCAGCTGATCCAGACTGCTGCCCTGTCGCCGCGACTGCAGCTCCTGCTCGATGCGGGTTTCCATGCGCTTGTTGATCTCGTAGAGGAAAAGCAGCGCTACTGCAGCCAGGAACGGAATAGCGCAGTAGACGCTCACCGTCAGGCGGATGCCGTCCACCACGGCCTGCGGCTGCTGCGGCGCGCCTGCCTGGTAGCCATGGTGGGCGAGGATGCCGGCGACCAGCGCACCACCGATGCTGAGCCCGATCTTCAGGCCACACAGCATTGCCGAGAAGACGATCGCGGTGGCACGGCGATGGTTCTTCCATTCGGAATAGTCGGCGACGTCGGCGATCATCGCCCACAGCAGCGGGATGGTGATGCCATAGCAGAACCCGTGCAGCATGAAGGCAGCGAAAGCCACGGCAACCGCCGTGGGCGGAAAGAAATAGAACGCCAGCAGGAACACGGTGGACACCAGCAGTGCACCACCAAAGACATCACGCTTGCCGAACCGGTCGGCCAGGCGGCGCGACACGCCGATGCCCAGGATCATGCAGACGATGCCGCAGGCGTTGAACAGGCTGAATGCTGACGTTGTCGGGTCCTTCGGCCAGGCGAACCCGGACAGGCCCATGCCGTTGAGCGCCGCGTTGACGGCAGCGATCCCGGAGCTGTCGAGAAAACCCGCCAGGGCGGCTTCGCTCATGTAGTACTGGAAGTAGTAGACGTAGGTGCCGCCCTTCAGGGACAGGTTGATGAAAACCAGGATGGTGAGGGCCAGCATCACCTTCCAAGGACGGTTGCGCAGCAGATCGGACAGGTCCTGCAGCACGCCGGCGGTCTGTTCCTTCGCCGGTACGATGCGCTCGCGCGTGGTGGCGAAGGTGATCAGGAAGAACACCGTTCCCACTGCCGCGAACACGGTCATGACCCGCTCGAAGCCCAGCACGCGGTCGCCGTCGCCGAGGATCAACACCAGCGGCAACAGCAGCACCTGGATGATGAACTGCGCGACCATCACCGCCACGAAGCGGTAGGCCGACAGGCTGTTGCGCTGGGCCATGCTGCCGGTGAGCACGCCGCTGAGCGCCGAATACGGCAGGTTGTTGGCCGCATACACGAGCATCAGCAGGCCGTAGGTGGTCACGGCGTAGATGATCTTGCCGCGCGGCGCCAGGTCGGGGGTGCTGAAGGCAAGCAGCGACAGCGCCCCGAATGGAAGTGCGGTCCACAGGATCCACGGCCGGAACTTGCCCCACCGGCTGGCCGTCCGGTCGGCAGCGATGCCGATCAATGGAGTGAACACGAACGCCCCGAGCACGCCGATCACGAAGATGATCGTTGCGGCCGTGGCCGGCGGCAGCCGGAACACATCGGTGTAGAAGAACGCGAGGTACGTGATCAGCGTCTGGAAGATCAGGTTCGCCGCGAGGTCGCCCAGGCTGTAGCCGAGCTTCTCCCGGATGGACAGCGTGTGCTCGGTGCTTTCCATGCGACGTGCATCAGTCACGGTTGGCCTCCACGCGGAACCCGCCCTTCGCACGGATGTCGGCGCTGGAGCTTCCCACCCTCACTTCATACGCACCCGCCGGCACCGCATAGCCGCCGCGCGCTTCGTCATACTGGCGCAGGTCCTGCTGTGCCTGCAGATCGAACGCTACGGTGCGCCGCTCGCCGGCGGCCAGGTGGACGCGTTGGAAGCCGCGCAATGTCTGGCGTGCGTCGCCGGGACCCGCCTCCAGCCGTCGTACATACAGCTGCACCACTTCGTCGCCGGCACGCTTGCCGGTGTTGGCTATCTCGACCTGCACCCTGAGCTTGCCGTCGTGGGTGATGCGCGCCGAATCAAGCTGCAGCCTGCCGTAGTCGAACCGGGTATAGGACAGCCCATGACCGAACGGATACAGCGGCGTGCCGCGGAAGTAGCGGTAGGTGCGGCCTTCCATCGTGTAGTCGTCGAACGCGGGCAATGTGTCATCCGCCCTGTAGAAGGTCACCGGCAGGCGCCCGCCGGGATTGACTTCGCCGAACAGCGCCTGGCCGACGGCGGTGCCACCGCGCTGGCCGGGATACCAGCTCATCAGGAGGGCGGACAGATTCTGCTGCGCCCACTCCACCGCCATCGCCGAGCCACCAGTGAGCACCATCACCACCGGCTTGCCAGTGGCGTGCAGCGCTTCCAGCAGCGTGCGCTGTGGCGCGGGCAGGCGCAGGTCGGTACGGTCCCCGCCGGCGAAGCCCGGGTAGTTGACCTTCATTTCTTCGCCTTCGACATCGCCGGTGAGGCCGCCCACGAACACCACCACGTCTGCATTGCGCGCGGCCTCCAGCGCCGCTTCGAACGGCGGCTTGGCACCGGGCATGCGCCACCCCAGGCGGACGCCGGCGTCGCGCTCGGCGTCGAAGTACTCAAGCCTCAGGTCATAGGCGCGGCCGGCCTGCAGGTCCAGGTCCACGCCATCGCCGTACAGGCGATCGCTGTTGGCCCAGTGGTCGAGCACCCGCTTGCCGTCCACGTAGAGGCGGAAGCCGTCGTCGGCGGCCGCCTCGATCCGGTAGCGCCCCGAGACGGGCGGCAGCAGCTGGCCACTCCAGCGGATGCTGAAACCATCGCTGGGGACGCCCTGCCCCGGCGCGGCTTCACCACGGGCCAGCAGGTTGTCGGTGGGAGAGCCCCGGTCCCAGCGGAATCCGATCTGGGCATCAGTGCGCACCAGCGCCGGCGTGCCGGAAAGATCAGCGGTACGGAAGTACTCGCCACGCAGGCCGCGCTCCGGGGAATCGGCCGAGGGTCGCAGGTAAGTCGCTTCGATCAAGGGCGTGGCGCTGGGATCGTCGCGCCCTTCAACCAGGTCCACGCCGCGTGCGTAGCTCACCTCGATGCCCTTGGCGGCATCGCGGATGCCCTGCAGCAGGGTGACCGGCGCGGCTGGGGTGCCGAAGTAGTTGCCCAGCAGTGCCATGGTGTCATCGGCGGTGGGGCCGATCACGGCGATGCGCTTGAGGGTGCGCGACAGCGGCAGCACGCCATCGTTCTTCAGCAATACCAGCGATTCCTGGGCGGCCTTCAGGGCCAGCGCATCATGCGCCGGGGCCTGGTTGACCGACGCGGGAATCCGCGCCCAGCGCACGCGCTCGGGCGGGTCGAACATGCCCAGCCGCATCCGCGCGGCGAACAGGCGGGTCACCGCATCGTCGATCTCCGCCTCGCTGATCAGGCCCTGCCGTACGGCGGCTGGCAGCGTGGCGTATTCCTGGCCGCACTCCAGTTCGGTGCCGTTCCTGACCGCCAACGCGGCTGCTGCTTCGCGGCTGGGAACGATCCGGTGATGCTTCCAGATGTCGACGATGGCCCAGCAGTCGGATACCACGTAGCCCTTGAAGCCCCAATCGCGGCGCAGCACATCGCGCAGAAGGAAGCGGCTGGCGCTGGCGGACTCGCCATACACCCGGTTATAGGCCCCCATCACCGCGTCCACCTGCCCCTCCTTCACCAGCGCCTCGAACGCCGGCAGGTAGGTGTCATACAGGTCGCGTTTGCTGGGGCGGGCATCGAAGTGGTGGCGATCAGCTTCGGGGCCGCTGTGCACGGCCAGGTGCTTGGCGGTGGCGTCGAGCTTGCGGTACACCGGGTCGTCACCCTGCAGGCCGTGCACGAAGGCCACGCCCATGCGGGCGGTGAGGTACGGGTCCTCGCCGTAGGTTTCCTGGCCGCGGCCCCATCGCGGGTCTCGGAAGATGTTGATGTTCGGCGACCAGTACGTCAGCCCCTGATAGCGGCCATGCGAGCTTTCGCGGAGGAACTGGTGGTGCTTGGCACGGGCCTCGTCGCTGATGGTGCTGGCAACCTGCCCCATCAGCGGCACATCGAACGTGGCCGCCAGGCCGATGGCCTGCGGAAACACGGTGGCCTGCCCTGCCCGCGCCACGCCATGCAGGCCCTCGTTCCACCAGTCGTAGGCAGGAACGCCGAGACGCTCGATTGCGGGCGCGGCGTTCTGCATCTGCGCTGCCTTCTCCTCCAGGGTCATTCGTGCGACCAGGGCGGCGGCGCGGGTTTCAACGCTGGCCGAGGTGTCGAGCCAGGGCGCAGGCCCGGTAGTGTGACCGGTCGTTGCCAGCGCGATGGCAGCGCACAGGGCCAGCGTGCGGAAGAAGGGAGTGCGCGTCATCATTTGCTCCTCAGGGCACGCTCGTCGCGCGCGAATGGTCCCAGCAGGGCGCCGACGAAGCCGCCTGCACGATCCGTACTCAATACCGTTCCGTCCACGTCATCGGCCAATGTCTGCCAGCCACGCCCGTCGCCGCTGTCGAAGGCGAACGCATAGCGGCCTTCGTCACCGGCGATCTTCAGGCGCAGCGAGCCGGATGCCATCGCCTCACGGGTTGCCAGGGTGCGGGTAGCACCGCTGCCGTCGCGCGCTTCGAGGAAGACCGCCACGTGGTCACCGCCGACGCTGCGGACACCCAGGAAGTACCAGTGCGTCTCGTTCTGGAAAGCTGCCAGGCCGGCGGCCACGCCTGCCGCCGGGCGGGTCATATCGGTACTGGCCTCGAAGCGCAGGTGCTGCTGGCGTCGGCCGAGGAACGCGGGGTTGCGCAGTGTGTCCAGGTTCTCCGCCAGCGGATGCACGGCCAACGACCCCGGCCGCTCGCGCAGGTCTGCCCACGGCTGCCTGGGGATGCGCACGCGCAGCCAGCCGCTGCCGAGTGTCGGCGCATCGAATTCGTCGCGCTCGGTGAAATTGCCGGTGGAAGGCGCCTGCGACGCGTCGCCCTGCATCCACGAGGGCGCTCTGGCCGCATACGGAATGGCCTGGTTGGCCGGCAGGATCACCGGCCAGCCGTCCTGCCACTGCACCGGCAGCAGATAGGTCTCCCGCCCGGTGTTGTAGTGGCGGATGTCGTAGTTGCGGCTGGCAAGGAACACCGCCCACCAGGAGCCGTCCGGACCCTCCACCAGATCGGCATGCCCGGCATTGGTGATCGGCAGTGGCCTGCCATCGGGCAGGTCGCGCTGGGTGAGAATCGGATTGCCCGCATAAGGCACATAAGGCCCCCACACCTCGCGGCTGCGCAGCACCACCTGCGAGTGCTGCGGGCCGGTGCCGCCTTCCGCATCGGAGAGGTAGTACCAGCCATCGCGCCTGTAGAGGTGCGGCCCCTCGATCCAGATCGGGTTCCTGGCCGGCTCCACCCCGCCGTCGATCAACACCCTGCGCGGTCCCACCGGGGTGAAACGCTCCAGATCGATCTGCTGCATCCAGATGGCACGGTGGCCCTCGTAGCGTGGTGGGCCGGGCGGTACATCGTTGTTGAGCAGATACACGGTGCCGTCATTGTCGAAGAACAACGACGGATCGATGCCGTCGATGCCGGGCAGCCAGTGCGGATCGGACCAGGGGCCGGCGGGATCGCGCGCGGTCGCGATGAAATTGCCGCCGCTGTCGACGGCCGTGGTGACCACGTAGAACATGCCGTCGTGGTAACTGATGGCCGGTGCGAAGATGCCACGCGACACGCCCAGGCCGTCGAAGTCCAGCTGCGATGGTCGGTCGATCACGTTGCCGATCTGCTTCCAGTGCACCAGGTCCACGCTTTCGAACACCGGGATGCCCGGGAAGTAGGTGAAGCTGGAGTTGACCAGATAGAAGCGCCCGTTTGCGGCGACGACGCTGGGGTCGGCATGGAACCCTGCAAGAATGGGGTTGCGATAGTGTCCGGCCGGCAACGGCGCATCGAATGCCGCGTCGCGACCGCGGTACTCGAACCAGTCGAAGTAGACCGGCGGCGCAGGCGCCGCTGCCCACGCCTGCGGCAGGAATGAAGACAACACGAGCAGTGAGGCCAGCAGCAGGCGCATCAGGGAACCTCCGCAGGAGAAATGGAAAGCTCGAAGGGACCGGCGGGCGCGCCGCTGCTGTCGTGCAGGGTGCACACCGGGCCATCGGCCCAGCAGTAGCGCACGCGGGCGGCGGAACCGGCCTCGGCGCTGCGCAGCACGACGTCGTGACCGTCCAGCACCGCGTCGGCGTAGTGGCAGTGGTGCGCATCGGCGTCGCACAGCTCGAAGCCGATGGGACCGTTCGCGCCGGTCGTGACCAGAGCGCCGGCCACGTCGTCGAACGCGATGCGTACACCGGCCCGCGTGGCCGATGCCTGGCGCGCTATCGGGCCGGACGGCGCTAGGCCGCGCTCGCTGTAGACCACATGACGCGCTGCCCGCGCCAGCCGCCGGCCCAGTTCCTGCTTGTTCGGCGGGTGGATGTCGTAGGCATCGCCGATGTCGATGGCCACCACCAGCCCGGTGCGCGGGTCTTCCACCGCAGCGAGCCGCTGCGCTTCGCGCACCTGCGCCCAGCCACTTTCAACCTGCGCCACGGCTGGCTGGCCATAGCCGGCCAGTTGCACCAGCAGCAGCGGCGTGTGCGCGCCGAACCGTCTCCGCCAGTCGTCACGCAGGCTGCGCAGGCGTGCGAGGTATGCCATTGCGTCGCCGGTATTGGATTCACCCTGGTACCACAGCACGCCGCGCAGGCCATAGGCGCCCAGTGGCGAAATCATGCCGTTGTACAGCGTCGACAGTCCTGTAGCGGCATGCCACGGTGCCAGCGGCGGCGCCTGTACACCGGGCGCCATCCGATACTGCCAGCGCGCATCCAGCGCGATGCGCGTACCGTCAACCAGGCGGATGGCGTGCGCACTTGCGGGCCCTGCAAGCCCACCCTCACCGTAGGTGTCCAGGACATTGATCACCACCGTATTGGCACCGGCCTTCAGCAACCCGGGCGGCAGCGCATACGTCCGCCGCTCACCCGCGCCGTACTGGCTGCCCACGGCGACGCCGTTCACCCAGGTCATGTCCGTCTCGTCGACGGGACCCAGCTCAAGCCAAGCGTGCTTGCCGGCCTGCGCGGCCGTCAGGGTCACCTGGGTGCGGTACCAGACCATGCCGTTGTAGCCGGCCAGCGCCGGCACACCCCAGCGCTCCCACGCGCCGAGCGTGGCCGGTGCGCGTTGCCATCCGCTGCTGTCGGTGCCGGGCTGCCAGGGCGTATCGGCGGCGGCACCTTCGCGTGTTGTCCACCAGTGTTGCCAGTGCTGGCCCCAGCGGGTGTTTGCCGCTGCGGGATCGCGGGCAGACAAGGCGAGCACGTCCAGTGCTGGCCCCATGCCGCCCTGCATGCGCAGGGCATCGGTGCTGGTCCAGGCCTCGATGCGCGATCCGCCCCACGCCGCCTGGATCAAGCCCATGGGGACATCGACCGTCTTCTGCAGTTCGCGCGCAAAGTAGAAGCACGCAGCGGAAAAGTCGCGCACCGTGTCCGGCGCCGCCGTATGCCACGCCACAGACGCCGGAAAATCACTCTGTGGTGAAACCGCCGCCGCCTTCGGTACGGTGAACAGGCGGATCTTCGGTTGCGTGGCGCTGGCGATCTCGCTGTCTGCGTCCAGCGTGCGCCGCACCGGCAGTTCCATGTTCGACTGCCCGGAACACAACCAGACGTCGCCGATCTGCACGTCGTGCACGATCTGGGTTGCGTCCCCCGCACGCACCGACATTGCATGGGGGCCGCCGGCGGCCATGGACGGCAGCGTTGCCTGCCAGCGGCCGTCGGCCGCCGCGTGGGTGCTGACCGTCCGCCCTGCAACGGTCACCGAAACCGTGGCACCTGGCGCGGCCCGGCCCCATACCGGAACCGGCTGCTCACGCTGCAGCACGGCGTGATCCTGGAACAGCGGATGCAGCAGCGCCATCCCTGGTTCCTGCGCCGCTGCATTCGTGGCACAGCCGCCCATGGCGACCACCAGCATCCAGCCCACCCACGACGTCGGCTTCATCGCCCATCTCCCGGTGCGGACGGAAACTGCAACGCCTGGTACCAGGCCAGCGGATGCGGCGGCGCGGCTTCGCCTGCGGGCAACGGCCTGCCGCTCATCGACTGGAAGTACGCCACGCTGGCATCGCGCCAACACTGTGCTTCGCGCAGCTGGATACGCAGGAAGGCCGAGACCTGCGCATGCCGTTGTGCATCCACCCTGCCCTGCAGCCCTGCCCAGGTGCCCTGCATGCCCTGCACCTGCCGTACCCCCTGCGAGTAGCGCGCGACCAGCTCGTCCCACAGTGTCCGCCCCGAGGCCATGCGGTGGTCCCACGGCACGTGGTGGAACCACAGCAGCAGCGGCGCTGGAACCCGCGCCAGGTCGCCATACTGCTCAGCCACGTCGGGGGAATACTGGGCCACGGCATTGCTGCCGCCTGCGGTGCGGTCGAAGCCGATGCCGCTGTGATCCGCACGGTGGTAGTACACCGACGTCCAGTCCGCGCGTGGGCCGCCATCGACCCACGGACCCGGACCATGGTGGTGTCCCCGCACCATCAGATGGTGCAGGCCCAACGGGGTCATGTAGTTCACCGCGGCCTCGCGCGAGGCCATCATCATGCCGACGATGGGCTGCACCACGCCGGGATCGGCCGAGAAGGTCAGCGCCGCCCAATCTGCCGCGATGTCCCCGGCCGATTGCCGCGGATCCCACGCAAGGCGCCCGAAGGCGTACCAGTTGGCCTGGTCGAAATGCGATCCACTCCAGGTGCGATCGGTGCCGATGTTGGCGACGCCGGCCATGCCGGCCAGGGCTTGCGCCACGGTGGAACCTTTGCCGCGTGCGCGGGTGTCGGCCCGCAGCACTTCCTCGTACAGCGGCCCCAGGTAAACCAGATGCGTGGCGAAGCCCAGGTATTCCTTGGTGATCTGCACTTCCATCATCAGTGGCGTGCGCGGCATGGCCCCGAACAGCGGATGGAACGGCTCACGCGGCTGGAAGTCGATGGGCCCGTTCTTCACCTGGAGGACCACGTTCGGGCGGAAGGCGCCGTCCAGGCCGGCAAATTCGCTGTAGGCCTGCGTGGCCCGGTCGGCGGGAACGTCGTGCGCATAGACGAAGGCGCGCCACATCACCACGCCACCGTGCGGGGCCAGTGCATCGGCCAGCAGGTTGGCGCCGTCGGCGTGCGAGCGGCCATAGTCCTGCGGGCCGGGCTGCCCTTCCGAATTGGCTTTCACCAGGAAGCCGCCGAAATCGGGAATGCGTGCATAGATCTCGGCGGCCTTGTCCCGCCACCAGCGCTGCACGCCCGGGTCGAGCGGATCGGCGGTGTCGAGCCCGCCCAGCTCGATGGGTGCGCTGAAGCGTGCGCTCAGGTAGACGCGGATGCCGTAAGGCCGGAACAGATCCGCCAGTGTTGCCGCTTTGTCGAGATACTGCGGCGCAAGACTCTGTGCGTTTGCATTCACGTTGTTGAGCACGGTGCCGTTGATGCCTACGGACGCATTGGCGCGTGCGTAGTCGGTGTAGCGCGGGTCGCGCCACTCCGGCAGCGTCTGCCAGTCCCACAGTGACTGGCCTGCATAGCCGCGCTCCACATACCCGTCGAGGTTGTCCCAATGGTTGAGCACGCGCAGCCGAAGCCGTGGCGATTGACGCACATCGAGGGCATCGATCCTCGCGCCCGTCTGCAGCAGCCGCAGCAGATGGAACACGCCATACAGCACGCCGATATCCCGTGATGCGGCGACCAGCAGCACATCGCGCTCGCCCACCCGTGTGCGCTTGAGCAGGTAGCCCTCCTCGCCCAGTGACTGCAGCTGCGCCCGCAACGGTGCGATCAACGCTGACGACTGCGGGGTACCCAGCACCAGCGCGGGACCGATGGCCGCCGTACCCGGTGCCTGCGGATCGCTGCCGAGCAGTCCGCCGAGTCCACGCTCCAGCTCATCGCGCGCGGCGCGCTGCGTGGCCGTCTGATCAGGGGCCACCACCTGCCCCAGGCGGGTGCGGTAGTGGGCAGCGAGCGTCGGCTCGAGCGGGGCGTAACGCATCCACAGCGCGTAGCCATCCTCTGCGCGCGCGTTGCCCATGCAGGCCAGCAACGCCAGCACGCTGGCGAACATCCAATGACACCGCTCGCCATCGAAACGGAACCGCAGGGTGGCCAGCAAACCTTGTAAGCTCGGCGCGTGCGCTGGATGCAGCAGCGTCACAAAGAAGAACGGGAGCGCGTATTGGACAAGCCGAAGAAATCGGTCCGCCGCAAAACCAGTGGCGTGACGATCGACGAGGTGGCAGCCCTGGCTGGAGTGTCGCCGATGACGGTGTCGCGGGCGATCAACCAGGGCAAGGTGCGCGACGTCACCCGCGAGCGCGTGATGCGCGCAGTGCGTGAACTGGGCTATACGCCCAACCTCGCCGCCAGTTCGTTGGCCGCCGCGCAGCACACGCGTATTGCACTGATCTACACCGACCCCAGCGGTGCCTACCTGCGCGAACTGCTGGTCGGCCTGCTGCGGGTAGCGTCCAACGCTGCCATCCAGCTGGTCATCGACTACTGGGACGAGCCGGGCCCCACCGCCCAGCGCAAGGCCGCGCGTGCCCTTGCCGGGCGCGTGGACGGCGTCATCCTGCCGCCGCCGCTGTGCGAATCGAAGCCCGTGGTGACCGAGCTGGTCAGGGCCGGTATCCCGGTGGTGGCGATCGCGCCAGGTCACCTTGGCGACGGCGTTTCCTGCGTGCGCATCGACGACTTCCACGCTGGCAGGGAACTGGCCGAACACCTGATCCAGCATGGTCACCGCCGCATCGGCTTCATCTGCGGGCGTACCGATCTCAGCGCAAGCGCGCGGCGCTATGACGGATTTGTCAGCGCGCTGCAGGACGCCGGGCTGGAGGTGGACCCTGCCCTGGTCGAACAGGGCGACTACACCTATCGCTCGGGGCTCGCCGCTGCTGAAAAGCTGCTGTGCCAGTCCCGGCCGCCCACTGCGATCTTCGCCAGCAACGACGACATGGGCGCGGCGGCAATCTCCGTTGCCCACCGCCGTGGCCTGGAGGTGCCCCGCGACCTGTCGGTGGTGGGCTTCGATGACAGCTCGGCGGCCACCACGGTCTGGCCTGAGCTCACCACCATCCATCAGCCGATCGCCTCGATGGCCGATGCGGCCATCGATATCCTGCTGCGCACCATCCGCCGCCGCACCGACGGCGAGCGGGTGCTGATCGACCACGTGGTGCCGCACCAGCTGGTGGTACGCGATTCGGTCGCGCGCCCACCTGGTTCCCGATAGCGCAGAGCGCGGCGTCACGGTCACGCGCCCGCGCAGCCGATGGTGGTCTCTGCTTCGTTCAGAGCGCCCAGTGCGACACGCGACACCGACAGTGTCATCGCCCCCGCCGTTCCGATCGACCACGGGCGATCCAGCTTGCCGACATCCGCACCAGCGGCCGCCAGGCACTTCAGCGGCACCCCCACGCGGGTCCATTTGCCCACCGGCAGCGTTGCCAGCGTCGGCGTGAGCGCAATGCGGGCCGAGCAGCCAGCACCGCAGCCCACTGCCAACCAGGCCTCGCTGCGGGGTGCAGACTCCACCCGCAGCGTGGTCAGCAGCATCAGGTCGCCGTTGCTTTCGCGCTGCAGGTCCAGCGCTGTGTGCGACTGCAGCGTGGCAAGCGCCTCCCCCTTGCCCGACCACGCAAGACGGCGACCGTCCTCCTGCGCCAGGTGATCCACCCCGGTGATCTTGAGCAGATCGCCATCCAATGCCTCCGGCACCTTGGTGACCGTCACGCCTTGCCCCGTACCGTTCTGCAGGCGCAGGGCCATGCCCGAACCGGCATCGCCGCGCGCGAAGAACACGCCGGTGGCGCCTTCGTTGCCGGTCACGCCAGAGACCTCCGGCAGCGCCGGCAGATCGCCGCTGTCTGCGTAGGTCAGACCGAAGCCGAAAGCGAACTGCGGGTCGTAATCCTGCTGCCCCACGTTGTTGGCGTACTGCGTGGCCGTGCGCGGCCAGCTGAAGCTCAACCTGCCCTTGAAATCGTGCTGCACGCTGCCATCAGCCTTGCGCAGCAGAACGTCGGCAACGCCGGCACCTTCCGAGCCGGGCAGCCACGCTGCAACGAACGCATCCGCGGCGTTGATCTCGCGGTTGACCCACAGCGGGCGTCCGCTCAGGAACACGGCCACCACAGGGATGCCTTCGGCCTTCAGCCGTTTGATCAAGGCAAGATCCGCGTCGTCCCCCGGCTTGTAGGCCAGGGTCGGCAGATCGCCCTGGAACTCGGCATACGGGCTCTCGCCGAATACCACCACGGCCACGTCCGGCTTCGTCACGTATTTCCCATCGACCGCAAGCACTGCCTCGCCACCTGCGGCCGACGCCTGCTGGGCGATGCCCTCGTAGATCGTGTCCGCGTTGGGGAAGTCCCTGCGCGTGGTACCGGTGCCCTGCCAGTTCAACGTCCAGCCGCCGGCCTGCTTGCCCACGTCGTTGGCACCATCACCGGCGACCAGGATGCGCTGGCGGGGGGACAACGGCAGTACACCGCCCTGGTTCTTCAGCATTACCAGTGATTCGCGCACGGCCTGCCGCGCAAGGGCGCGATGTTCCGGTGCACCAATCAGCGCGAACTGCCCGCCGACCGCGCGCGCGGACGGCTTGCCGGCCTCGAACAGGCCCAGCCGCATCTTCACCCGCAGGATCCGGCGCACGGCTTCATCCAGCCGCTGCTGGCTGATGGTGCCGTTCTTCACTGCAGCCAGCGTGGTTTCGTAGAAGCCTTTCCAGCTGTCCGAGGCCATGGCCATGTCCAGCCCTGCATTGATGGTGGCCGGGCAATCGGTGGTCGTGCATCCCTTGACCTGTCCATGTCCGTTCCAGTCGCCCACCACGAACCCACCGAAGTGCATGCGGCCCTTCAACGCATCGGTCAGATACTGCCTGTGACCATGCATTTTTTCGCCGTTGACGCTGTTGAAGGACGCCATGACGGTCTGTGCGCCTGCCGCGATCGCCGGCGGATACCCGGCCGCGTGGATGCGCACCAGGTCTGCTTCGCTGATCCGGGTATCACCCTGGTCCTTACCGTCGGTGGTGCCGCCGTCGCCGAGGAAGTGCTTCACCGAAGCGATCACATGACGACCATCGAGGAACGCGGGCGTACCCACCTTGCCCTGCAGGCCTTCGACCATTGCACCGGCATAGCTGGCCACCACCTCGGGCGATTCGGAATAGCCCTCGTAAGTACGCCCCCAGCGGTCGTCCTGCGGTACCGCCACGGTCGGTGCGAATGCCCACTCCATGCCGGTCGCGCGGGTCTCCAGTGCGGTGACCTCGCCGATCCGACGCAGCAGATCCGGGTTGCGGGCCGCGCCCAGGCCGATGTTGTGCGGGAACAGCGTCGCGCCGATGATGTTGCTCTGCCCGTGCACGGCATCAATGCCGAACAGCACCGGAATCGCTTTGCCACCGGCGGAGGTGTCCATCGACGCTGCGTAGAACGCATCGGCCAGCGCCAGCCATTCGCCCGGCGCGGCATCGTAACGGCCACCGGGATCGGAATTGCCGCCGGCCAGGACCGAGCCCAACCGATAGCGGCGCACGTCGTCGGGCGTGATGCTGGCGATATCGCCCTGCACCAGCTGGCCGACCTTTTCCTCCACCGTCAGGGTGGCCATCAGGTCGGTGATGCGCTTCTCCAGCGCGGGGTCCTCGGCCAACGGCCAGGCGACCTGCGGCCACGGATCCGCCGTCGCGGCCGCAGGTCCGGCAACCTTCTCATCCTTGCCGCAGGCCGTCAGTGCCAGCAGCAGCGTGGTCAGCAGCACGCCAGCATGGGCGCGGCCAACGTGTCGATGGGTCATTGCGTTCATCCTTGCATCTGCTCCAGTTCCTTGCCCTTGGTTTCGTGCACGTACCTGAGCACGAAGAACACCGAAATGACCGCTGCCACCAGGTAGATGCTGTACGTGGCTGCCAGCCCGGCGGCGGCCAGCAGGATGGGGAAGGTCACGGTAACGGCGAAGTTCGCGGTCCACTGCGCCGCCCCGGCCACTGCCAGGCCCGAACCGCGGATCTGGTTGGGGAACATTTCGCCCAGCATCACCCACATCACCGGTCCCCACGAGATGTTGAAGAACACGACATAGGCATTGGCCGCCACCAGCGCCAGCGTGCCCATGCCTGCAGGCAGCTGCAGGTGCGTATCGACCAGCGAGCCGCTGGCGAATGCCGCCACCAGCACCGCCAATGACACCGCCATGCCGGCCGAGCCCACCCACAACAACGGCTTGCGCCCGATGCGATCGATCAGCAGCACGGTGACGATGCACGCGCCGATGCTGAGCGCACCGGACAGCACGTTGATCAGCAATGCGTCGTTCTCGGAGAAGCCGACGGCCTGCCAGAGCACGGCACCGTAGTAGAAGACCACGTTGATGCCGACCAGCTGCTGGAAGGTGGCCAGGCCGATACCCACCCAGACGATGGAGCGGATCCGGCCGGTGCTCTTGCTGCGCAGGTCAGACAGCCGCGGCCGATGGTGGTCGGTCGACAGCGAAGCGTCGATCTCGGCAAGCTTCGCCTGCGCCTCGGCACCGCCGTACAGCCGCGCAAGCACCTGCAGTGCCTCGTCCTTGCGGCGCTTCACCATCAGGTAGCGCGGGCTTTCCGGAATGGTCAGCAGCAATGCCAGGAACAGCAGCGAAGGCACGGCCTGCATCCAGAACATCCAGCGCCACGCCGCATGGCCGCCCCACAGCGCCTCGGTGGAGGCACCGGCGGTGGCCGCCAGCAGGTAGTTGGACAGGAACGCGACGGTCAGCCCGCTGATGATGGCGATCTGCTGGACCGTGGCGAGGCGGCCACGGTAGCGTGCCGGTGCCACTTCGGCGATGTAGGCCGGCGATATCACGCTCGCGGCCCCCACCGCGAAGCCCCCCAACACCCGCGCGGCGACGAACATCACCGAGGACGATGCGGCGCCTGCGCCGATCGCCGACAGCAGGAACAGCACCGCCGAGACGATCAGCACATTGCGGCGACCGAGACGGTCGGCCAGGCGGCCGGCACTGAAGGCACCGACGGCACAGCCCAGCAGCATCGAGGCGATCTCGAACCCCTGCATCCACTCGCCGGACCTGAACGCCTGATGCAGGCCATCCTGGGTGCCATTGATCACGCCGCTGTCGAACCCGAACAGGAATCCGCCAATCGTCGCCACCACGCTGATCAGTACGATCAATCGGGTGTTCTCTCCACCGTTCATTGCCTGCTGCATTGCCCTGCCCCTCCCCGGTTCGGTGTCATCGATGCGAGCCATTGGCTCAACGCAGCAGGTACTGGTTGATCAGGTTCTCGTAGCGCTCCTGCTTGCCGCTGATCTGCCTGGGCTCGCCGCCCTTGGCACCCAGCGCAGCCAGCTCTGCGAGACTGAGCGCGCCGCGCGCGAAGTCCTTGCCGGCACCACTGTCGAAGCTGGCGTAACGCTCCTTGCGCCACTGCTCCAGCGGCGAGTCGTTCAGCAGCGCATGGGCCACTTCCAGTCCGCGGGCGAACGCATCCATGCCGCCGACGTGGGCAATGAACAGATCTTCCAGGTCGGTCGATTCACGGCGCACCTTGGCGTCGAAGTTCAAGCCGCCTTCCAGGCCGCCCTGGCGCAGCACCACCAGCATCGCCCCCACGGTGTCGTACAGGTCGGTGGGGAACTGGTCGGTATCCCAGCCGTTCTGCGCGTTGCCACGGTTGGCGTCGATGCTGCCGAGCAGGCCGTGGTCCGAGGCGACCTGCAGATCGTGTTCGAAGGTGTGGCCGGACAACGTAGCGTGGTTCGCCTCGATGTTGAGCTTGAAATCCTTGTCCAGGCCATGCTCCTTCAGGAACCCCACCACGGTGGCGCTGTCGAAGTCGTACTGGTGCTTCATCGGTTCCATCGGCTTGGGCTCGATCAGGAAGTTGCCCTTCAGGCCGATGCTGCGGCCATGGTCGCGCGCCATGGTCAGGAACCGCGCCAGGTGGTCGACTTCGCGCTTCATCTGGGTATTGGCCAGCGCGGCATAGCCTTCGCGGCCGCCCCAGAACACGTAATGTTCGCCGCCCAGTTCAACGGTGGCCTCCAGCGCCGCCTTCACCTGCACGGCGGCACGCGCCACCACCGCAAAGTCCGGGTTGGTGGACGCACCGTTCATGTAGCGCGGGTGCGAGAACAGGTTGGCCGTGCCCCACAGCAGTTTCATGCCGGTGGCATCCTGGCGCGCCTTGGCCAGGCCCACCATGTGCTTCAGGTTCTTTTCGTACTGCGTGACGTCGTCGGCGTCCGGCGCCAGGTCGATATCGTGGAAGCACCAGTACGGCACGCCCAGCTTGGTAAAGAACTCGAACGCCGCGTCCACCTTCGCCTCGGCGGTCGCCATCGGCGAGCCGGCCTCCCAGGGGAAGTGGCGCGTACCCGGGCCGAACGGATCGTGCCCGGCGTTGCAGAAGGTGTGCCAGTAGCAGACCGCGAAGCGAAGATGCTCCTGCATCGTCTTGCCACCGATGACCTTGTCGGCGTCGTAGACCTTGAAGGCGAGCGGGTTGTCCGAGCCCCGTCCTTCGAAGGGAATGCGGCCGATGCCGGGGAAGTATTCCTTGGCGCCGATGAAGGGTTGCGTGCTCATGGTGCGTCTTCCTGTCGTTGTGCGAGGTGTCGCGGAAAGAGGAATCAGCCGCGATACAGCGGCGTGATGGCGTCGAGATGTCGAAGGAACCGGGCGTAGGCCGTGGCGTAGGCTTCGCTGCGCGAGGGGTCCGGGCGCGCGGACCGCAGCGGGTCGAGCGCAACGTGCCGGTCGGTGATCGCGGCGATCGAGGTGGCATCACCGCTCACGTGAGCGACGGCCCACAGCGCCTGCAAGGCCGCACCGAACGCCGCGCCTTCGGGCTGGGTCGGTACGTCCACGGGCAGGCCGAACACATCGGCCACCAGTTGCCGCCACTGTCCGCTGTTGCTGCCGCCGCCGGTCAGCACAATGCGGTCGAACTGCATGCCCGCGCCGACGAATGCGTCGTAGCCAAACTTCAGCGCGTAGGTGGCCCCTTCCATGGCCGCGCGGTAGATGTGCGCCGGCGTCATGTTGGTCGTATCCAGGCCCGCCAGCACCCCTTTGCCCTGCGGCAGGTCCGGCGTGCGTTCGCCGTTGAGGAACGGCAGCATCACCAGCCCGTCGGCGCCGGGCGGCGTGGCGTGCAGGTGGCCGTCGCCATCGCGGCTGCTGAAACCGAAGGCATCGGCAACCTGCCCGGTCACCACGGTGCAGTTCATCGTGCAGATCAGTGGCAGCCAGCCGCCGGTCGACGAGCAGAACGCGGCCCACGCGCCGTTGGGATCGACCACGGGGGTGTCCGAGAACGCAAACAGCGTGCCTGACGTGCCCAGGCTCATCGCCAGGCGACCAGGCACGACGCAGCCGGTGCCGATGGCCGCCATCATGTTGTCGCCACCGCCGACGGCCACCTTCACGGTGGGCGGAAGTCCCAATGCCACGGCGGCCTCAGGCGCAATGTCGAACACCTCATCGGGTGCAGCGATGCGTGGCAGGCAGCCGGCAAGATCGCGCTGCGGATCGGTCGCGTGCAGCAGCTCGTCCGACCAGGTGCGGGTGCGCACGTCCAGCCAGCCGGTGCCGGACGCGTCGCCGTACTCGCAGAAGCGTTGGCCGGTCAACACGAAATTGAGGTAATCGTGCGGCAACAGGATGGTGGCCAGCCGGGCGTAGGCGTCGGGCCGGTGCATCTTCGTCCACGGCAGCTTGGAGGCGGTGTAACCGGCAAGCACCGGGTTGCCGGCCAGTTCGATGGTGCGTGCGGCACCGCCAACCGCGTCCATTATCTGCACGCATTCGGCCGCGGTGCTGGTGTCGCACCACAGCTTGGCCGGTGCCAGGACCTTCCCTGCCGCATCGATCGGTACGAAGCCATGCTGCTGCCCGGAGACCGCAAGCGCGGCAATGCGCGAGCGCAGCGCCGGATCGATTGCGGCAAAGCAGCCCTGCAGCGCGGCGACCCAGTCGTCTGGGCGCTGTTCCCGGCTGCCATCGGCGGCACTGGTCAGTTCCAGTGGCGCGCTGGCGCTGGCAACGAGGCTGCGTGCATCAGGATCGTAGACGACCACCTTCAGGCTCTGCGTACCGGCGTCGATTCCTGCAACCAATTCCATCTACTGCACCCCGTAATGATGTGAAGGTAGCGCTACCAATTCTGTGCAACAGCACACACTGCGGCTACGCCACGGCCCGCCCCGTTTGCCAGGCTCCGGGCGCGGCCTTGCAGTAGCGTTCGATGAAGTCCGCCTGCGACGGCATCTTCGCCACCGCTTCCTGCACCGGCTGCCGGAGTCGGTGCAACAGCGTGCGCAGGTCCGCGTCGCCGATCGCGCGCGCAAGCGGATGCGGCGGTCCCGGCAGGATGCCCTGGCCCATCAGGACGCTGGTCCAGGAGTCGACCCGGAACAGCTCGCCGGGGTCCTGCCAGGCATGGGCACGTTCGCGCCACGCGCGCAGGCGGACCTGCAGTGACTCGGGAAGCGCCATCTCGCGGCACGCCTTCCACATCGGCTCGTCGCGCTGGTTGGCGTGGTAGTGCAGGATGATGAAATCGCGCACATGCTCCATCTCCTGGCGGCTGACGTCGTTGTACAGCGCCACCAGCGAAGGGGTGATGCCCTCGGACGGGAACAGCTGGATCAGGCGCACGACGGCGCTGATGGTCAGGTGGATGCTGGTCGATTCCAGCGGCTCGATGAAGCCACTGGCCAGCCCCAGTGCCACCACGTTGCGGTTCCAGGCCTGCAACCGGCGTCCGCTGCGGAACGGTACCAGCCAGGGATCGCGCAGGGGCCGTCCGTCGACATCACGCAGCAGCTTGGCCTGGGCCTCGTCATCGGACATGTGGCGGCTGGAGAACACCAGGCCGCAGCCGACCCGGTGCTGCAATGCGATATGCCAGCGCCATCCGGCCTCGTGCGCGATGGCACGGGTGTAGGGCACCGGCGGCGTAGCCGCATCGGTCTGCACGGCAACGGCACGATCGCTGGGCAGCCACTCGTTCCAGTCTTCATAACCGGTATGCAGGGTCTGCTCGGTCAACAGGCCACGGAAGCCGGTGCAGTCGATGAACAGATCGCCTTCGATGACCTGGCCGTCCTCCAGCAGCAGCGATGCAACCGAACCGTCATCGGCATGCTGGCGGACTTCACGGATCTTGCCTTCCACCCGCCGCAGCCCGTGGGCTTCGGCCTTGCCGCGCAGGAATCGGGCGTAGAGCCCGGCGTCGAAATGGTAGGCGTAGTTGACCTGGGGCTGGGTCTGCAGCGAAAACCGGTCGGCTTGGGAAGCGACGCTTTCCAGGCAGAAGTCGCCCAGTTCCGAAGGCATGCCGCGACGCAGGCTGTCCAGCCAGAAATGATGGAACGGCGTGGCCCACGTACCCTGCCCGATCGTGCCGAAGGGATGGATGAAACGCTCACCCGGGCGACGCCAGTTCTCGAACGAGATCGAGAGCTTGAACGTGCCGGCGACCGCGCGCAGGAACTCCTGCTCATCGATCTGCAGGAAGCGGTGGAACGTGCGGATGGGCGGCACGGTGGATTCGCCCACACCCACGGTACCGATCTGCTCGGACTCTACCAGGGTGATGTCCAGCTGCTGGCGGAACTGGTGCGCCAGCGCGCAGCCGGCCAGCCAGCCGGCAGTGCCGCCACCGGCGATCACCACTCTCCGGATCCGCCCTTGTGTAGTGTCCGCAGCGTTCAATGCGATGCTCCCCATCAGCGGTTGAGTCGACCCAGCAGCTGCGCGCGCATGCGCCGCGCCTGCGTCTCGTCGAACGGTGCCAGCTCCCCCCGGGCGGCTTCGGGCAGGTGTTGCCCTGCCCGCTCGCCGGGACCAAACACGTAGTAATCGAAGATCCTTGCCCAGGCCTGTTTCTCGCGTGCCGGTAGATCACGCAGGGCCCACATCGCATGCTGCAGCGCCGGCAGGGGCGAGCCCAGGAAGGCTGGCGCGCTGCGCCACCAGTAATTCACCAGCACGTTGAACGGTTCCAGGCTGCGCACGTGGTGCCACCACAGGCCCGGGATGAAGATGGCATCCCCGGGTTCAAGCGTGGCGGTCTGCGCGCTTGCCATGGCATCACGGAAGCGCGGATGGCGGTCGACGTCCGGGCGTTCGAAGTCCACCGTGCTGACCACCTGTCCTCCCGGGGTCGGCTCCATCGGCCCCGGGTAGAGGTTGTCGATCTGCTCCGGCGGAAACAGGGTGAAGCGGCGCCGGCCCACCGCACAGCACGCCAGGTTGTCGGGGATGTCGTAATGGCAGGAGGCCGTCACCCGGTTGCCGATCCAGATGCTGGCCGAGGCATCGATGCCCTGCCCGGCCAGGCCGGCATCGTTGTGCTGCGCGAACCCGGGCAGCGCCCGTGCGATCAGCAGCGAAGCGACGTAGTAGGTGGGCGGGTTCGGCGAATCCAGATGATCGCCAATTGCGTCCAGCACCTCCGTCAGCACGCCACGCCGGACCTCGAAGTTCAAGCGGGTGAAGTCGGCGTTGTAGAACGGGCGCCCTTCGATCTCCGGGCCGCCGAAGGAATAGGGAACCGGCACGCCTGCGTCGAAGCCGCGAAGGTAGGCCATCGCCTCCTGCAGGGAACGTGCACCGGCCTGCACCAGCCCCCATCCGTTCGCGATGCCGCGCAGCACCACCGGTTCGCCGGCAGCCACCAGCGACTCCAGCGGCAGCGCCGTGGCATCGAGCCCTTCCAGGGTACGCATCGGGAGGCCGTCCAGCACCGGTCAGTTCCTGCCTGCCGCAGCAGCGGCATCCTGCGACCGCAGTCGCCGCTGCTTCTCGGCGATGAGGCGGCGCATGTTGTGCAGTGACGCCAGCATCAGATAGGCGCCTTCCAGATAGCCGGCGCGGTTGAGCGCGGCCAGCGCGGCACCGTCCAGCTGCGCCAGCCGATCACGGTCGATCGCGTGCAGGCCGTTGACACCGATCCGATGCTCCGGATCGATCCGCACGTCCAGCGTGACCGGTTGGATCAACCCGTTCGCATCGAGGGCGGCGAACATCTCCGCGGCAAACGCATGGCCATCGTGAATGCCGCGCAGCACGCCGGCGACGTGTTCGAGATAAGGCGAGTTCCCTCCCTGCGGCAGGAACACCGGCTCTCCCTGCATCGCGCTCACGCGCGGATGGTCCAGATCCACATGCAGCACGGCCTCCCGGGTGAGCGCGCCATCAACGTGGTTCTCCTGGAAGCCGATCAGGAATGGCCCCTTGGCCGCCGCACCGGGCAGGTACGCCGCATTCCAGCGGCCGCCCTGCAGGAACAGGTTCTCGTGCTGCTCGAAGCCCAGCAGAGCCACCGACTGCCAGCCACCGGTGTCGGCATCCCTGCGCAGGAAGATCGGGTACTCCCGCTGCAATTCTGCAAATTCACTCGGGTACGCTGGCACCATGCCGACCGCATCGCCGAACTCCGGCCCGAAGCCAGTGGCAACGCGAAGATCGCGGTGGGCAACGTTGTTGAGCATTTCGTAACGCGGCATGGACGTGTCCCGTTCGGTCAGATGCCTTCAACCGGTGCAGCTGCCGTGGCAGCTGCACCCCCTACGGTTCAGAACTTGTAGCGCACGCCGAGCATGTACCGCGGACTCTGGTCGGCCAGCTTGACGATCATCTGCGAGGTGCGCGAGCGCCAGCGGACATCCTCACCGGTCAGGTTGATCGCCTCCAGGCCGAACGACCAGTGATCATCCAGGGTGTAGTTCACGCTGAGATCCCACTGCTCATACGCCTCCACATAGTACGGATTGCGGCTGGCACCCTGGTTGGCCAGGATCAGGTACTGGTCGCGCCAGTTCCAGGCAAGGCGTACCGACCAGCCGTACTTCTCATACATCAGCACGGCGTTGGCGGTGTCGCTCAGGCCGGTGAGCGAGAACTGGTCGATGCCCGGATCGCCGGCATTGTTGAAGCCCACATCACCGTCGACCAGGGTGTAGTTGGCCAGAATGCCAAAGCCGGTATCGCCGAAGAAGTACTGTCCGCCCAGCTCCCAGCCGTGCAGCTTGGCCTTGTTCTGGTTGATGGGACGATTGACGTTGAACTGGTAGAGCGGATCGGCAGCGGTGCCGTAAAGATCGTAGGCTGCCTCGGTGGCCAGCACCTGGGCGTCGGTGCCGTTGTAGGCGGCCAGCCCGGCCGGATTGTTGCGCAGCAGGGCCAGGGCGGTGAACAGCGAGGTGTCATTGGCCGAGCACGCCGCCGCGTTGGCAGCGCCCACCTGGGTGACGCAGGCACCGCTGTTGAGGAATGCCAGGGCTGCCTGCGCGTCCGGACCGGAGGTAGGATCGCGCAGGCCGTACAGATTTTCCTGGACAATGGTGTTGCCAACGAAGTTGTCGACCGATTTGTTCCAGTAGGTCAGCGACAGGTAGCTCGCGTCGGCGAAGTACCACTCCAGTGCCAGGTCCAGGTTGTCCGATTCCAACGGTTTCAGCTGCGGGTTCTGTGCAGTGCCGCTGGCCCGCGAGGACGGGTCGATCAGGACCGAGCCGAACGGCTGCTGGGCAGTCGGGCCGGCATACAGGTTGCCGATCGGTGCGCGCGCGATGCTCTTGCCGAACGAGACACGTCCCTTCAGGTCCTCGCGAAGATCGATGCTGAAATCGAGGTTGGGCAGGATGTAGCTGTAGTTGCTCTTTTCGGTGAACGGCTGCTGCTCGTCGGACAACACCACTCGGAAGTCGTTGTTGGACTGCCACTCGATCGCTTCCGGGATGGCGATGTTCGAGGTGGAGACAACGTCCGTCGTTTCATAGCGCACACCCAGTCGGGTATTGGTACGCATCCCGCCCAGCTCGCCATCCAGCTCAACCTGGAAGTAGGCTGACTTCGTCTTCTCTTCCACCAGGTTGTCGGCGGCGCGCTTGGGGCTCACGCCGAGGCCCACGCCATACTCGTTTGCCGCCCACTGCGCGAGGCGGCCGGCGTCGCCGCGCCATGCGGTCCAGCTGCTGGCACTGTAATCATCAAACAGACCGACGATGTTGACCGGCTGCATCAGGTCCATCAGCCCGCCGGCCGTGTCACGGTTGACGTTGGCTACGCCCCAGTCACCCAGTGTCGAATAGGCCTCTTCGGCCTGGATGCGATGGGTGGTGGCCTTGCTGCTGTCCACGCCGAACTGGAAGCGACCGCTGTCGAAGATCCACTCGCCATCCACGCGGCCCTGCTTGATCTCGCTGATCTGGGTCTGCGAGTTGACGCGCAGCACCTGGCTGCCGATCTCGCCCGGCACGAAGCCCGGGTTGACCACGCCGTTGGTATTGGCGGCTGCATCGGCGGTGGACGGGAACCAGACCTGGGTGCCGATCGGCAGGCCGTTGTTGAAGTTCAGCTCCTGCACCCATGAGCCGCCGCAATGCGGGCCGGTGGTGCAGTTGTTGGTGCCGGCGATGCTCATGAAGATGGAGCCACCGCCAGTGAGCGGGTCGTTCGGGCGGCTTTCGTTCTTCGAATTGTGCGCATCGAAGGTCAGCTTGAAGCGGTCGGTCACGTTCCATGCCGCATTGAAGCCCAGCGACCCCAGCTTGTACTTCTGCATGCTGCGCTGCTGCTCAAGGCCGAAGTCCTTGGTGCCGGCGATCTCGCGGATGTAGGTTGGGGTCGCTACCGCGCCACTGGTGTCGAATTCGACGTCGGTGTAATTGCTGTTCTGCAGCCACATGCCCTGCTCGCCACGATTCTCGGTGATCTCGTTGGTCGAATAGGTGTAGTCCAGGGTCAGGGTCACCGCATCGGTCGGCGCGAACTGCAGCACCGCCTGGCCGTTGATGCGCTCACGTTCGAACTCGGAGAACGCATAGCGCAGGTCATTGGGCCGGGCGTACAGCGCGCCCACCGCCGGTGCGTTGACTACCCTCGGGTTGCCCGGCATGGTGCCGGTCCACGGCTGCACATTCCAGTAGTTCTCGGTGGCCTGCACCGAGCCGCCCTTGCGCTTCTGGTAGCTGGCGCTCACGCCCACGCCGAAGGTCTTTTCCGGATTGGTGTAGCTGAAGATGCCGGACAGCTCCGGTGTCAGGTCGTCACCGAATGGCTGGCTGCGGTCGGAGACAGCTTTCGCGCCGGCACTGGCGACGATGCCCTCATGGTCGAACGGCCGCGAGGTAAGGATGTTGATGGTGGCACCGATGCCACCGCTGGGGACATTGGCCTGGCTGGTCTTGTAGACCTCGATGCCGTTGATGGCTTCGGCAGCCAGCTGGGCGAAGTTGAAGGCGCGGGTACCGCCGTCGACACCACCGATGGCGACCTGCCCGGACGCACCGAATGCATCGGCGCCGGGCATCTGGCGCCCATTGAGCGTCACCATGTTGAACTGAGGGCCGAAGCCACGCGCCGTCACCTGTGCACCTTCACCATCACGTCGTTCGATCGAGATGCCGGTGATGCGCTGCAGGGACTCTGCCAGGTTGGTGTCGGGGAACTTGCCGATGTCCTCCGCACTGATCACATCCACCACGCCGGCCGAGTCGCGCTTGATGTCCATCGCCTGGCTGAGGCTGTTGCGGATGCCGGTGACCTGCACGGTATCCAGCTGTTTCGGACTGGGCGGGTTCTGCTGCTGGGCGACAGGCGCGGCGGGTGACGTCTCCTGTGCGAATGCGGGATTGATGACCAGGACCCCACCGACAAAGGTGAACATGGCCCTGGAGGTGAACTTCGCCAGCGTCCGGCTCATCGACGAGCCCTCCGGCCTGGGGTACGACGGAACGAAAAAGCGCTCATGACTCTCCCCTCTGACATACGATCGAATGGATGTACCGCCCCTCCTGGGGGCACGCACGGGCGATGCCCGTCTTCCACACCGAACATCGCAGTGCGCTTTGCACCCACTGCGACTCACACTCGCTTTCAGACCTGCCGGAACAGCCGCGCGGTAAAGGGGGGGGGCATCCGCTGGCCTTACACCGGTCCAGTGGTAGCGCTACCATCGCGTCAGGGCGCAGACTACTCACCCGCAATCGCGCTTGTCATCATGCAGCGCAGCAAAGGGAATCGACACTTGAAGAACGGCCACAAAGCGGTCCGCCGGAAAGCAAGCGCCATCACCATCGATGACGTCGCTGCGCATGCAGGCGTTTCCGCCATGACGGTGTCGCGCGTCATCAACGGCCATGCCGGGGTACGCGAGGGCAACCGCGAACGCGTCCTGCGCAGCGTGCACGCACTGGACTACCGGCCCAACCTCGCCGCATCCGCACTGGCCGCCGCGCAGCGCACGTGCATCGCCTTGATCTACACCAATCCCAGCTCCAGCTACCTGCGCGAACTGCTGGTCGGCGCACTGCGCGGGTCCACGCGGTCGGCGGCGCAGCTGGTGATCGCTGCATGGGATGAACTGGGCGCCCAGGCACGTCGCGAGGCGGCACGGCAACTTTCCACCACCGTGGCAGGGGTGATTCTTCCGCCGCCCCTGTGTGAGTCAAAGGACATCGTCGATGTATTCGTCAATGCCGGCATTCCCGCGGTATCCATCGCGTCCAGCCGCTTCAGCGACAGGATTTCCTGCGTGCGCATCGACGACCGCCAGGCCAGCCATGACATGGTGGCGCATCTGGTCTCCCGTGGGCATACCCGCATCGGTTACATCAAGGGCGATCCGAACCAGACGGCCAGTGCGCATCGCTGGCAGGGCTACCGGGATGCCCTGGCCGAAGCTGGTATCGTCTACGACGACGCGCTCGTCCAACCGGGCTACTTCACCTACCGGTCTGGACTGGAGGCTGCCGAGCAGCTGCTGACGCTGCAGACGCCACCCAGCGCGATCTTCGCCAGCAACGATGACATGGCATCGGCGGTCGTTTCCGTGGCGCATCGTCGCGGCCTGCAGGTACCGGGCGATCTTTCGGTGGTCGGGTTCGATGACACATCCGCTTCGACGATGGTGTGGCCGGAGCTGACCACGATCCATCAGCCCGTAGCGGAGATGGCCGACAACGCGATGGACATCCTGTTGCGGGCGATCCGTCACTCCGCCTCGCCGGGACGTGCGGCAGTCAATCACGTACTCGCGCACCGGCTGATCACGCGCGCTTCGGTATCGACACCGCAGCGGCCCTCTGCACTGCGGGCATCGCCGATTGCAACGCGGCAATCCGCTGACGCCGATGGGCGCGGCGGCTGAAGCACCGCCCCGGGCCCGGTTGCCCTACAGCCGCCGCATCATCAGCTGGGCTGAGCCTGGGCACAGTCCACTGAACTGCGTCGACGCGGCGACGAATCCAGGTGCTGCATCGCGCGCGACGCACTCATAGCCAAGCTGCCCGAAGAACGGTGCTGCCGTGGTCGTGAGAAGGAACACCGTCCTGCCGCCCGCCGCTCTGGCATGCCGTTCCAGTTCCACAACCAGGTGCTGCCCCAGGCCCCTGCCCTGCGACATCGGCCGGATCGCCAGCGAGCGCAGGAGCACCACATCCCGGCTCGATTCGTAGCCCACACAGCCGAGCAGCTCTCCATCCAACGTCGCTGCCAGAAGGGTGATTGGCCTGCCTGCACGCAGATCCTCTGTTGGCAGGCCGCTGGCCTCCAGCAGGGCCAGCACATCGGCAGACAACGCTGTCTCCATCACGCGCATGCGGCAGCCCTCTCTTCGTTCCGGCCCGGCGTGCAGCGGCAGCAAGCGCTCATCGTGCTCTCTGCGCGGCGTGGGCGCGGTCGCTGCTGGACGCCGCGTGTTGGCAGGGAAGCGCGGTCTGAAGTGCTTCGATGACCAGAGATGCGGCATCCTGCTGCAGTCGTTCGGCAGGCAGCTGCCGGATGTGCGAAGCCACCCGGTCGACCAGTTCATGGGGAAGGATCTGCCCCTGGCCGCACCACTGCCCTCGGCCTGCGTCCGCAATACCCTGGATATAGGCGCTCGCGCGGGCGCTTGACAGGTCCCGGCACTGATCACTGCTGCAGAATCCGCTTTCGCCCTTGCCCTGCAGGAGCCTGGCCAGCTCTGCTCCGCTCACGAACCACGTGCGCGCAGCCGGTGCCGTCTCGGCCAGCGCGGACCCCGCCAACAGGCAGAGGCAGAGCACAAAGGCGGCGGGCACGCAGCGCGCTCTCCTGCCGACCGGATCCCTGCGGATGCCCGTGTCTGTCATCTAGTTCTCCTGGGCAGCATGGCCGCGCTCCTGGATACGGTCCAACTGATTGCGTGGAGTGAACTGCGGGTCGTCCGCTCCCTCCAGCATGAGCTCGACCATTGCATCGAGGGTTGCAGCGGTCTCGCCAGACTGCGCAGGCGTCATGAAGCCGGAATCGCCCTTGCCGGCGAGGTGGACCGCAGCAACCGTCTCCCGCTCGCCGTCCTCGGCCCACAGGTAGTCGTGCACCAGTGCCTCGCCGTGCTCGCCAGGCTCAAGGAAGTCGGCGGCGCCGCGCGCCATGGCCAGAAACACGACCAGGTCATGGAGGTTCTCGGAATACGTCAGTGACCCTGCAACGAAGTACGCCCCTGCCTGATCGTAGGCCGCAAGCTTGATGTTCTCCGCCTGCGCGGATTGCAGGATGGCGGCCAACGCTGCGCGGTTGTCCGCATGCCGGGCCAGCATTGCATTGCAATCGGCGAGGAATTCACCCAGCTCCACATCACTGGACGCAGCCAGATCGGCGCCGCCGGGCAGGCGCCACCGGCCGGCGATCGATCGCCAGTCCTTCCACCTCGATGCCGCAGGCACCGGCGCGGCCAACCAGCGTGCAAGACGCTCGCGTGGCAGCCGCAGCCTGAGCAGGGCCGAATAGGGTTCGGACATGGCTCGCATCCATTCTCTGATCTTCGACAGCGAGGCTTGTACCAAACAACGTCAGCCAAGCCAACTGCCGCAACCGGGCACGTGCTGTTAACGCTCCCGCATTATGCTGACTGCCTCATTGGATTTCCGCGAGGCGCGCCCCTTGACCAAGCTGCATGCCCTGATGATCGCCAGCTGCCTGTGTGCCTTCAGCCCACTGGCCCTGGCTGAAACCGTAAACCTGACCAACAGCGCCGACGGTGCCAACCGCGAGGCCGGCATTGCCGCGGTCAAGAAGAAGCTGCAGGACGCCTGCACCGATCGCAAAGGTTCTCCCGACGCGGCGTCGTTCGAAGTGGTCTTTGAAAAGACCAGCGACAACCCGAACGTACCGAAGCCGTATTACGTGGACGGCAGGATGAAGTGCGAGTTGCCGGGGTAAGCGCGCGATGCCACCGGCGGCCGTGCCTGCAGTACCCCCGCGGCGGCTGCGCGCCGCCCGGGGCCCATGCCGGAATCCCTAGCGACGCAGGGCGTCGATGATCACGCCGGTGGCGATCTCCACCAGCAGGTATTCCGTATCCGACTGCCGCACCCAGCGCTGACCGCGGCCGGGGTCGCGCAGACGGTAATGCGCGTAGTCGTCCACCCAGTAGCGCCGGTCAACCTCGGCCCAAGGCAAGCGGTCACCGCGGCGCCATGCCTTTTTCTGCCAACCCGGCGGGGGTGCGTCGCGGTTGTGCGGGCCGCCTGCATGGGGCGGCGGTCCGTTGCCCCGTGCATGATGCGGCGGATCGGCCCAGGCAGGCGCAGCAACCAGGGTCACTGCCGCACCCAGGGCAATGCCAAGCAAACGTCCGGTTTTCATGGGGATACTCCCGGTCCAGCCGCAGTATGCGGCGTTGTGGCCCTGAATATAGAGCAGCGCCTGTGAATGAATCCGTGCGCCCGGACCGGACCCGATGGGCGTCCGCAAGCCCGCAGTCAGCAATGCAGCTCCCTCACCCTCGAACCTGGGTAGGATTCAGGCCCAGTCGCCTGCGCAGCAATCGCCTGAGCGTCGCAGAATCGCCCAAGCCCACCTGCGCGGTCACCTCTTCCACCGAAAGCCCGCCACTTTCCAGCAGCACCCGCGCCCGGTTCAAGCGCACCGACTGGATCAACTGCTGCGGCCCGTAGCCGAGCACCTTGTTCACTTGGCGGTTGAGGGTGCGTGTGGACATGTTGGCCCGCGCGGCAAGCGTGCCCACGGTGACTGGTTCCGGGAGCGTCTCTGCGATGTGGCGGGTCAACAGCGCAATCAGGTTGTTCTCGGGCACCATCATCGCCGGCGACATATACAGCGACTGCAGGCGACGCTGCTCGACCAGCAGCGCCTGGCCCAGCATGGCCGTGAGTTGCTCGCCGAAGCGCTGGCGCAGCACGTAAAGCACCAGGTCCATGTGTGCCATCGCGGCGCCGGCGGTGATCAGCGGACCATCCGCATGCACCATCCGGCCAGGCTCCACACGGGTAGTGGGCGCCACGCGCCGCAGCGCAGGGGCCAACCACCACGTTGTGGTCACGCAGCGTCCCTCCAGCAATCCGGCTGCGTTGAGCAGAAACACGGACGAACAGGAGCCTGCAATCGTGCCGCCCGCTCTTGCATGGCGGCGCAGCGCAGCGAGCAAGGGTGGAATGTCCGGCTGGCGCAGGCGAGCTTCCAGCTGGCAGGCATCGTCGATGTCCAGGCCCGGCAGGATCCAGCATTCGTGCGCAGAGGAGCGCGCAGGCAACGTGTCCACCTGCAGGTGCAGGCCGTTGCCAAGCGGGATGCTTCCTGGCTTCACCGCGCAGACCCGCCAACGCGGCGGTGCAACCCCAACCCGGCACGCCAGCTTGGCCGCGGTGGTCAGAAGATCAAGGGTGAGGGTGACGCTGGAGGCAAAGGGGGCCTGTGGCACCACCAGGGTGAAATCATGCATTGGCTGATTCTGCGCGATTGTTGGCAAATCGGCCACTTCAGGCCCGCGCCGCAGCACGATTGAATGAGCGCTCCCTCACCCACGAGCGCTATCCATGCCCACCATCCTCATCAAGACACCCGCCGACGCACTGACCGCTCTTCAGCGCGAGCGGATGATCGCCGCCGTGAACACCGCTGCAACGCAATGCAGCGGCCTGGGGCCTGATCCCCGCCAACGCAGCCTGTGCTGGGTGATTGCCGAGGAGGTGCCGGCCGGCTTCTGGCGCTGTGGCGGCAGTGCCGACTTCCTCCACGTCATTCCGTGCCTGGTCCACGTCCTCGCACCCGCCGGCGTACTCGACGAACAGCACCGGTCCCGTTACGCGGCGGTTGTGCACCAGGCCATTCTGGAATCGCTGGCCCTGCCGGATACGCAGCGGCTGGCTGCTTCGATCATGGTGAGCGATGTCACCGATGGCACGTGGGGGCCCAACGGCCAGCTGTGGACATTGCCGCAGTTCGTGGAGGCCGCGGGGTATTCCCATCTGCAAGCGCCGGTGAACCGCTGACGCCGCAAGCCCTTGTCAGCAGACTGCGCCAACGATCATGTTCAATCACCCTCTGGTCGCTGGCAGTAGCGGGAAAATTCCTGAAGAAAGGCCTCCGCCGGTCCGCGATTGACAGGCTGCCTTACGGCATCGGCAATGGCCTCCGACTCCATCTTCATGAAGGGGAAGCGCAGGAACAGTTCTTCGTTGAAGCGGGAGCTGATTGTCGACAGCACAAGCCGCAGAGACGCGAGCATGTCGTCGCCGCGATGGGATGCGTGCACCAGCGCGATGGGCTTTGCAATCACAAGGTCGCCCGATACGAGCCAATCGATGGCGTTCTTCAGGCCGCCCGGAATGCCTCGTGCGTACTCGGGGCTCGAAATCAGAATGCCATCGCAGGCTTCAATGCAGCGCTTGAAGTGCACAACGCTGTCAGGCAAGGGCAGATCTTCAAGATCGGGAGAAAAAACGGGCAGTCCGCCGAGGTCGGCGTAGGTACTCAGTGCGATATCCGGTGGCGCGATTTTTTCCAGCGCCCTCAACAATGCGGTGTTGGTGGACAGCCGGCGAGCGCTACCGGATAGGGCAAGGATCTTCATCCCGGCACGCTATCACAGGCACCTGCCGCCGTGTCCAGCAATGACCCGCAGCGCGCCCTTGCACGTGGCAAACTAGCGGTGGTCGTTCAACGTCCATTGATCATGCACGGATGCGCATAGCCCATGACACGTCTGCTCATCATTGAAGACAACCCCGAGCTGGTTGCAAATCTCTACGCCTTCTTCGAGCCACTGGGCTACGTGCTTGACGATGCGCGGGATGGTGCCACCGGCCTGCGCAGGGCAACGCAGAACGATTACGACGCCATTCTGCTCGACCTGATGCTGCCTCGCCTTGACGGCATGGCGCTGTGCCAGGCGCTACGTCAGGAATTCCAGAACCCGGTGCCGATCCTGATGCTGACCGCCCGGGATCCGGTGGAGGACCGCGTGCAGGGGCTCGCGTTGGGTGCGGATGATTACCTGGTCAAGCCCTTCTCCCTGAAGGAGCTGGACGCACGCATCAAGGCGCTGGTCCGCCGCGCCCAGGGCCGGCAGGTCCAGAGTGTGCTGGACTGGGGCGATCTGCGCGTCGACACCCGTTCACCGCAGGCGTGGCGCCAGGGCCACACCCTCAATCTGACTCCGACAGCGCACAAGCTGCTGATGTGCCTGGTGCGGGCTGCCCCCGCGGTGGTGCGCAAGCAGGAGATGGAATACCTGATCTGGGGCGACGAGCCGCCGGAGAGCGGTGCACTGCGCACGCACATCCATGAGCTGCGCCTGCAGGTGGACAGGCCGTTCAACCCTGCACTCATTGCCACGGTGCACAGCGTTGGCTGGCGGCTGGACAGGCCCGCACTGGCACCTGCCGAGTAGTTGCTGCCGATGACTACCCGCTCGCTGAAGTCGCTCTATCGAAGCCTGACACTGAGAACGCGCATCACGGTGTCGTTCGTGCTGCTGATGGCCGGTGCCATGGGCTTCATTGTGCTGGTCGAACTGGTGGACTACGACGAGGTAAGAGCCTCCGTCGTTTCGATGACCCAGGACCGCGAGGTCCATCGGCTGCAGGCCGCACTGGCCAGTGGCGAGCAACCGGAACTGACGAAAGGCAGCCAGCTGTATGACGCGCGCTCGGCTCCTCAGGTGCTGCGCAGGTACGGGCCGGGCTACCACGGTGAAGAAGGCCCGAACGAATGGCATCTGCGGGTCTTCGAAAGCAACGGACAGCGCTACTACCTGCTGCAGGATGGCGAACACTATGCCTACCTGGAGCATCTGATCAATGCCTTTGCGGCGCTGGTCATCCTCACCTGCGTGCTTTGCGCGTTCTGGATCGGCCGCCGAACCGCGACCCACGTCATCGCGCCCATCACCCGTCTGGCCGAGGCGGTGCAGAACAAGCACAAGCCCTTCCCCTACCAGGATGCTCGCGATGAGATAGGTGTGCTGGCGCGCGCTTTCGCCCAGCACAGCGACGAGCTTGAGCAGTTCCTGCAACGCGAACAGTGCTTTGCGGGCGATGCCAGTCATGAGCTGCGCACGCCCTTGGCGATCATCGGTGGCGCGGCCGAGACACTGGTGCACCAGCTGCCCGCCGACAGCCACCTGGTGGCCAGCGCCGATCGCATCATGCGCACCACCCAGGAAATGCAGCGGCAGTTGACCTGCCTGCTGCTGCTTTCGCGTGACCCCAGGACGGTTCCGCGCAGCGTCGTGCCTGTGCGGGCGCTGATCGAGGAATGCAGGGAGCGATGTGCGCCGTGGCTTTCGGGCAAGCCGGTGCGCTTGGTTCTGGATGCGCCGCAGGACCAGCAGGTGCTGACCAATGCAGAGCTGGCACGTAGTGTGGTCTGGAACCTGCTGCGCAATGCCTGCCAGTACACCGACGAGGGCGAAGTAAGGGTCGAGCTGCGGGGCGACACGCTGCGCATCGCCGATACCGGCCCGGGGTTGCCGCCCAGTATTGATGCTCAGCAGTTCGAGCGTTTCATGCCCAGCGCCCGGCAGAGCGGCGAAGGCCTGGGCCTGTCCATCGTGCAGCGCGCTGTCGAACACATGGGGTGGCAGATGACAGTCGAGACATCGGCGCAAGGCTGCCGATTCAATTTGCAGATGCAGGCGATCGAGCCCAGCACCTGACAGCTTCCTGACACCGGGCTGCACATCCTTGCCGGATCTCCAAGTGAAGGCAGGACCGAAATGCAGCCAGGGCACCCCAATGGCAACGGCAAGTACCCGCACGGAAAGACCGGCCTGCGCCGCATCTTCCATACCCTGATCCATTCACGCGATGGCTTCATCGCCACCTTTCGGGGAGAGGCGGCCTTCCGCCAGCTGCTCTTGCTGCATGGCGCACTGGCGGTCGTGGCCTTCCTGCTGGATGTCAGCCGAAGCGAGCGCGCCCTGATGCTGGTGGTCTGCTTCATCAGCCTGATGGTGGAACTGCTCAACTCGGCCATCGAAGCGGTGGTCGACCGCATCTCGTTGGAACATCACCCGCTTTCCAAGAATGCGAAGGACATGGGCAGTGCGGCGCAGACCACGGCGCTGTTGATGGTCGCTACGGTATGGGCCGTGGTTCTGCTGGGCTGAGCACGAAAGCTGACAACTTCCTGATAAACGCATCCAGATACTGCGCGCACTTCTCGTACAACGGATTGTGCACGTGCGTCCATGCTTCAGACTTTCCCCTCATCATCCGATCGTGCTTGTGTGGTGCACCGCATTGTTCTTCGCCACGCTGGGAAACATCGCCCTCTGGAAAACACTGTGGTCCGTCATGGACATCCATGACCTGCGCAGCACCCTGTTCTTCTTCAGCCTGCCGGTGCTGCTGTTCTGCCTGTTCAATCTGCTGTTCACGCCGATCGGCGTCCTTCCCTATGTACGCAAGCCGGTACTGGCGCTCCTGGTTCTCATCAGTGCCGCGTGCAGCTACTTCATGCTTCATTACGGCGTGCTGATCGACCGCGACATGGTGCAGAACGCGCTGGAGACCAACCAGGCCGAGATGACGTCCTATCTCTCGGTGCCGCTGCTGCTGACAGTGCTGTTGCTGGGCGCCCTGCCCTCGTGCGTCCTGCTGGTCATGCGCACCGGAAACAGCGGCCGCCCCCTGCGGGCGGCGTTGGTATGGCTGGGAAATGTGCTGGCGACGTTGATGGTGCTGACGGCGGTGTCGTTTGCGTTCTACAAGGAGTATTCGTCGTTGCTGCGCAACAATCGCTACATCCGCGAGCAGGTGTTGCCGCTGAACGTGGTCCGCCACACCTATGGCTATCTCAGGAGCAGCTACAGCGCCAAGGCGCAACCATTGCGGGCTGTCGGCGAGGATGCCACCCGCACACCCGGCAAACGCCCCCGCCTGGTCGTCGTGGTGGCTGGCGAGACGGCACGAGCACAGAACTTCCAGCTCAACGGCTACCCTCGCCCGACCAACCCGTACCTGTCACGCAAAGACAACGTCATCAGCTTCGGCGACGTTTCCTCCTGCGGTACCGCAACGGCGGTGTCGCTGCCCTGCATGTTCTCGCAGATGACGCGGTCGCAGTACGACGGTGTGGCTGCCGCTTCGGAAGAGAACGTACTCGACATCCTGCAGCGGACTGGTGTCAGCGTGCTTTGGCGCGACAACAACAATGGCGGTTGCAAGGGCGTATGCGAGCGCGTGCCCACCGATGACATGCCTCCGCTGAAAGTGCCTGGATTGTGTGTCAACCGGGATGGCACCTGCCATGACGAAATCCTGCTGCACCAGCTGGGCGCGCGCATCGAGGCGATGCCGGGTGATGGGCTGATCGTGCTGCATCAGCTGGGCAGCCATGGGCCCACGTACTTTGAACGCTATCCGGCCGATGCCAGGACATTCAGCCCCACCTGCGACAGCAACCAGATCCAGAAGTGCAGCAATGAAGCGCTGGTCAACACCTACGACAATACGCTGGTCTATACCGACCGCCTGCTGGGCAAGGCCATCGACCTCCTGCAGACCTACGCGGACCAGCGCGATGTAGCCCTGATCTATGTGTCCGACCATGGCGAGTCGCTTGGCGAGCACGGCCTGTATCTGCATGGGACGCCCTACTTCATCGCGCCACGGGAGCAGACCCAGGTGCCGCTGGTGATGTGGTTCTCTCCTGCCTTCGCGACCCATGCACGACTTGAGGTTGCCTGCCTGCGTCATGCTGCGGGCACCAGATCCTACAGCCACGACAATCTCTTCCACTCCCTGCTGGGGTTGTTCGATATCAGCAGCGGGGTTTACGAGCCGGGCCTGGATGTGTTCGCGGGCTGCCGCCTCCCCTAGCGCCGTCGACTGTCACAGTGTCTCCGCCAAACGCAGTACGTCCATGGGAAACGCGGCGTAATCGTCGAGCGGAGCGCTGTGGCTGTCCCGCCGGTGGATCTGCCTGACCGCGACCACGCCCTTGCCGGGAACAATGACCAGGTGCTGGCCGAGATAGCCGTTGGCTGCGTATGCCGCTACAGGCCCCCGGTCGATGTCGAAGACGTCGCTGAGCTTCAGTCCGCGCCCGCTGATTTCTGCCGCGTAACGCTGTGGCCAGGCAGGTCCCAGGCGTTCGGCCAGGAAGCTGATCAGCGCTGCCTTGCTGTCGAACAGCCGGCCCTCGGTGGCCAGCAGCACCTCCTGCATCCCGGCGTCCACGCTGCGGGCAGACAGGAGGGCTGCTGCCGCTGATTTCAGCCGGTAGTGCTCCCAAGCGGGGATGCGCCACCACAGCAGGCCGACATCGGGGGAGCGTGCGCTCTCGGCGGTCATCAACGCCACCGAGCGCTCGCTCAGCAACCGCTCGCCGTCCGGGGCGACGCCACCGGCCAGCATCAGTCTTCCGATCGCCGCCAGATCAGGGGCTGACAGCGATAGTCCGGCCATGCCCAAGGGCGTGCCGGCCTGATCCTTCATCCATGCATGACCGGAGATGCCCAGTGGCTTGAACAGCCGTTCGTCCAGGTAGACATCCAGCGGCTTGCCGGCAAGCCGTTCGACGATGCCCGGCAGGAGATTGGTGGCCTTGTTGTTGTAAGCGAACGTGGTGCCTGGATCGGTGGACACCTCGGCCGCCAGCGCCAGCTTCACCAGATCCGGTGCGCCCTCCAGTTCCACGCCGGCGTTGGCTACGTTCTGCAGTCCGGAGGTGTGGTCCATCAGCATCCTGATCGTGATGTCCCGCTTCCTGCCCTGCCGCCATTCCGGGTAAACAGTGCTGACCGGCTCGTCGATGGAAGCGAGCCTGCCGTCATCGAGCAGCAGCCCGATGGCCAGGGCGACGACGGACTTGGTCGCCGACATCAGATGGACACGCTCTTCACCGGCGGCGGGCGCGATCTGTAGCAGGACAGAGCCTTCTCGCTCAATGAAGACCGCATCGGAACGCGCATTGCGGGCATTCAGCTCGATCGCTGCGAGGGCGTCAGGCGTGTTGGCGCCGGCCACCCAGGGGCGCAGCGCGAGGAAGAATATGCAGGCGAACAAACAGGCTCTCATGGCGGGCTCCTCCACTGGACAGACACACGATGACTACATTTGTAGTCATCGTGCAGTGCATGAAGTCATGCGCCGACCGGGTGCCTTCACCCACGCTCGGGCGGCGCCTGCCAGGCATCCGACGGCCTTTGTGCATAGGCGCGCACGAAAAGCGCGACCGTGGCATGGCTTCCAGACATGGGCGTTGCCCCATTTGGCAGGCCATGCTCTGCAAGGATGAGCCTGAGAAACTTCTCACTGTCACTGGAATGCAGCGACCCTGCGGAGGCCGTCGCCATCGCCTGTTCGGCGAGATCGAAGTACGGCTGGAGCACCGCACGCCAGTGCTCCATGTAGACTGCGCGGGCATGATCCGAACGCGAGAGCGTCCTGCAGAAGGCCTGGCATGAAGGGTTTGCCGCCAACCGTCCGATGCCATCATTGATCCGCATCAGCGCATCGCCAAGATCCAACGTTCCATGCATGTGCAGCCCAGCAACCGGCAAGGATGCCAGATGGCTGTCCATGACGGCCCCGTAGAGCTGCGCCTTGTCACGATAGTGGGCATAGATCGTGACCTTGCTGACGTCACAGGCCTCAGCGATCCGCTTCATCGTCGCGCTCTCAAACCCGTCTTCCGCAAACACAGCGCCGGCTGCATCCAGTATCCAACGTCGGCTCAACGCCCGTGCACCTTCCCAGCGCAGGGCGGTTTTGCTTGGGAGGCCGCTGGAGCGAACCACGCTCACATCCGCCTGAACAATGCACTGGCATTCACGCCGCCAAAGCCAAATCCATTGGTCAACGCGAACTCGATCTCCGCTTTCCGCGGCCCGCCGGCGACGATGGAAAGCCCGTCTGCCAACGGATCCGGGCGGCCGAGGTTGAGCGTCGCCGGCGCGACCTGATCGCGCAAGGCAAGCACCGTAAAGATTGCTTCGATGCCGCCAGCCGCCCCGAGCAGGTGCCCGGTGCTGGACTTGGTGGCAGAGATGAGAAGATCTGGACGGGCGCCGAACAAGGCACGCATGGCCGCAAGCTCTGCCCGGTCCCCCACCTGGGTCGACGTCGCGTGCGCATTGATGTGGTCGACCTGCTCAGCGGAAATGCCCGCCTGCGCCAGCGCGATCTCCATCGCCCTGCGGGCGCCACTGCCGTCGTCGGGTCCCGCAGTCAAATGGTAGGCATCCGAAGTGGTGCCGTAGCCGACCAGCTCGGCCAGCGGGGTGGCACCACGCGAGCGCGCGTGATCCAGCCGCTCGATCACCAGCAGCCCCGCCCCTTCGGACATGACAAAGCCGTCCCGCTGCTCATCAAACGGGCGGGACGCAGCCTGTGGTGTGTCATTGAACGACGTGCTCAGTGCCTTGGCAGCGGCGAAGCCACCGAGGCTGACCCGGTGCATTGCTGCCTCTGCACCACCGCACAACGCGATGTCCGCCTCACCGGACCGAATGAGACGCGCCGCATCACCAATGGCTTGGACACCCGCCGCGCAGGCCGTGACGGGAGCGCCCTGCGGACCTTTGAACCCGTAACGGATCGATGCCTGCCCAGCCGCCATATTCGCCAGGAAGGTGGGTGCAGTGAAGGGCGACAACCGGCCAGGCCCTCGGCTTTCGGTGGTGTGGACCGCATTGACGATGGATCCAAACCCGCCGATCCCGGTGGCAATCACGGTTGCCGTTCGCAGCCGCCCACGCTGATCGGCTTCCCGCCAACCGGCCTGCTCAAGGGCTTCATGGGCGGCGACCAGCGCGAGCTCGACAAACCGGTCCATCTTCTTCAGATCTTTCGGCGCGATGATGCCGGTAGAATCGAAACCCGCCTCGGGATCTTGAATGCGGTCAGGCACGCGGCCGCCGACTTCGCAGCCGGTTCCCGCGGCAAGCTCGGCACCCAGCGACCCGATCCCGGAGCGCCCCGCCAGGAGGCGCGACCAGACGGTTTCAACTCCACAGCCGAGTGGACTGACCACGCCCATTCCGGTCACCACAATGCGGTCTCTGTCGGCAGTACTCATGGCTCACGTCCTATTTGGAGGAGGTTCTTCGGGCCCACCATCAGGCGACGGGGGTCTTGTCCGCTCGCACCTTGAACCAGATGGCATACATCGCCGGCAGGAACACCAGCGTCATCACGGTGCCGGCAATGGTGCCGCCGATCAACGTGTAGGCAAGCGTTCCCCAGAACACCGAATGGGTCAGCGGAATGAACGCAAGCACCGCTGCCAGAGAAGTGAGGATCACTGGGCGGGCGCGGTGTACCGTCGCCTCGATGATGGCGTGGAAGGTTTTCATCCCCGCTTCTTCGTTCTCGTGGATCTGGCCGATAAGGATCAGCGTGTTGCGCATCAGGATGCCCGACAATGCGATCAATCCAACCAGCGCGTTGATGCCAAACGGCTGCTGGAACAGCAGCAGGGTCGGCACCACGCCGATCAGCCCCAAAGGACTGGTCATGAAGACCATGATCATCGCGGAGATGGAGCGTACCTGCAGGATGATGATCAGCAGGGTCACCGCCAGCATGATTGGGAACAGCGGCAGCATCGCGCTCATCGCCTTGCCCGATTCCTCGATGGAGCCGGCCTGGGTAATCGCGTAGCCCTCGGGCAGCGAGGCAATGAGCGGTGCAAGCTGCTTGCTGATCGCGGTGGATACATCCGGTGGCTGCAGTGCATCGTCAATGTCACCGCGCACGGTGATGGTGGGCACCCGATCGCGGCGGCGCAGCACCGGCTCTTCCATCCGAACCTCGATCGAGCCGATCTGCGACAGCGGCACACGCTGGCCAGCAGCACCGACGAGAGTAAAGTCTGCGATGCGCGCAGGATCCAACCGCGTTTCCCCACCGGATCGAGCGACAACCTCGACGGTGCGGATGTCCTCACGAACGGCAGTGACCGGCACGCCGCTCAGGAAGAACTGCAACTGCTGCGAGACGGACGCCGAGGTCATGCCCATGGCCTGCAAGCGGTCCTGATCCAGCGTGAAGTGCAGCGTTGGCGTGCGCACGCCCCAATCGGTGTTGACCGTGCGCATCATCGGGCTGGCGTGCATGGTCTGCTCCACCTTGGCCGCAATGCCACGGATGACATCCGTATCCGGACCGCTGACACGGTAGGCCACCGGGTATGGCGAGTAGGGCCCGAACACCAACTGGGTCACGCGCACACGCGCCTCGGGCGCCAATCCCTCAGCCACCGCCTGGCGCAGTCGTGCTTTCAAGGCATCGCGCTGTTCCTGGCTGTCGGTACGCACCACGATCTTGGCGAATGCCGGATCCGGTAGTTCCGGCGAGATGGCAAGATAGAACCGGGGAGCGCCCTGACCAATATAGGCCGTGACGATCTTCGATTCTTCCTGCTCCGAAAGCCACTTTTCGACCTTCCTGGTAGCCAGGCTGGTCTGGTCGATGGCGGTGCCGTAGGGCATCTGCACTTCGACCAGCACTTCCGGGCGGTCGGAGATGGGGAAGAACTGCTTCTTCACCAGCCCCATGCCCATCACAGCAAGCACGAACAGACCGATCACCGAACCTGCGGCAAGCCACTTACGCGCAATCACGCGCGCCAGGATTGAACGGAAACGGTTGTAGCGCGGCGTGTCGTAGAGGCTGCTGTGTCCGCCTTCGACGGTCTTGAGTTCAGGGAGGAGCTTCACCCCGAGGTAAGGCGTAAAGAACACCGCGACCACCCACGACACGATCAGCGCAATGCCCACGATCCAGAACATGTTGCTGGTGTATTCGCCCGCAGTGGACCGGGCGAAACCGTTGGGCATGAAGCCCACCGCAGTGACCAGGGTGCCGGCCAGCATGGGCGCTGCTGTATGGCTCCACGCGTAGGCCGATGCCTTGACCCGGCTATAGCCCTCTTCCATCTTCACCACCATCATTTCGATGGCAATGATGGCGTCGTCCACCAGCAGACCGAGCGCCAGGATCAGCGAGCCGAGCGTGATGCGGTCAAAGTTCTTGCCGGTTGCAGCCATCACCATGAACACGGCAGCGAGGGTCAGCGGCACGGCCGCAGCCACCACGACACCCACCCGCCAGCCCATGCTGACAAAGCAGACCAGCATCACCACCAGCAGCGCGGCAAAGAACTTCATCATGAACTCGTCGACCGACGAGCTGATGTTCACGGCCTGATCGGTGACCTTGTCCAGCGCCATCCCGACAGGAAGCCCGTCATTGATCTTCCTGACTTCCGCGTCGAGTGAGGCGCCGAGATCCAGGCCATTCCAGCCGTCGCGCATGACGATGCCCAGCAGCATGGCTGGCTCGCCACCGTTGCGGATCATGAAGGTCGACGGGTCCTCATAGCCACGCTTGACGGTGGCGATGTCCCGTAATTTGAGGGTCCTGCCCTGTGCAACGATGGGTGTATCGCGGATCTTGTCCAGCTGATCGAGTGCGCCATCGAGGCGAATGAAGATCTGCGGGCCCTTGGCCTCGACCGAGCCTGCCGGCGTCAGGGCGTTCTGCCCGTTCAGCGCCCCGAACACGTCCTGCGGTGTTATGCCCAGGTTCGACAGGCGTTCGTGCGATAGCTCCACATAGATGCGCTCGGATTGCTCACCAATGATGTTGACCTTCTTTACGCCAGGTACGTGCAGCAATCGCTGACGCAGCGTCTCGGCATCACGCGCGAGCAGGCGGAACGGTTCACCCTTCGCTTTCAGTGCGAAGAGAGCAAACGTGACATCGGCGTATTCGTCGTTGACCATCGGGCCGATCACGCCCGTAGGCAGATTTGCGGCTTCGTCAGCCATCTTCTTGCGCGCCTGGTAGAACTCCTCCTGTACCTCCGACGGTGGCGTGCCATCCTGCAATGTCAGCGTAGTGAAGGACAGGCCAGGCCGGGTGTAGGTTTCGCTGCGGTCATACCAGCGCAGTTCCTGCAGACGCTTTTCCAGCTTCTCGGCGACCTGGTCCTGCATTTCTGTTGGCGTAGCGCCAGGCCAGGCCGTCACGATGGTCATGACCTTGACAGTGAACGCAGGGTCCTCAGCGCGGCCGAGCTGGAAGAAGGAAACGATGCCGGCAACGGAGACCAGAAAGATCAGGAAAACCGTGATGGCACGCTCGCGCACCGCAAGTGCCGACAGATTGAACCCACTCACTGGTGGGCTCCGTTTGCAGCGGCGTTCCTGGCGGTCTCAGCGATGCGAACCACCTGCCCTTCGCGGAGTAGATGGGCGCCGAGGGCAGCCACGCGATCCGATGCTTTCAGGGCCCCCTCAACCACTACCCGGTCATCACCCAACTGCTTGACGGCGACCGGCGTCCAATGGGCTTTGAGCGGCTCACCACCGATCACCCAGACGCCGGGACCGGTACCAGGATCGAACAGCGCGCCCAATGGCACCTCGACGCCGGCCGACGCACCGGCAGGTGCTGCGCCTGCAAGTTCGACCGCCACCGTGGAACCCAGCGGCAGCGCCGTGCTGCCCTCTTCCAGGGTGTAGCGGGCTTCGAAGGTCCGGGTGGCGGGGTCGGCCGATTCCGAGAGCACGCGCAACCGTGCGGGGATCTTGCCGCTTGCCCCGAACGGGGACGCTGAGGCCACGGAGCCGATCTGGGGTCGCAGCGTCTCGGGCAACTGGACCACGGCCTCCCGACTGCCTGCACGGGCAAGCCGGGCGACGATCTGCCCCGCCGCCACGACCTGACCGGGCTCAGCGGAGATGGTCATGACCACTCCGTCGGCATCGGCGACGAGCGCCGTGTATTGACTGGCATTACGTGCAACCCGGGCTTGCGCGTCGGCCGCCTTGAGCTGTGCCGATGCTGCGTCCGCCGCCGCTTTGATCTGATCGTAGGCCGACCGGGAAACGACGCCCTTGGCTGCCAGATCGCGGTATCGCGCTTCGTCTGCGGTGGCTTGCGCGCTTTGCGCTCGGGCCGCGATGACGGCCTGCAGCTGGGACGCCGCTGCCAAATTCAGATCGACGGGATCAATCCGATAGAGCACGTCGCCGCGCTTTACCGTCTGCCCCGTCTCAACCAGGCGCTCGGTGACCTTGCCACCCACCCGAAAGGCCAGATCACTCTGTACGCGTGCGGCGACGGTTCCTGTGAACGTGCGCGCGCCTCCCGCCCCCGGCTGCACTTGGGCAATCCGGACGATGGGCGGAGCGGTCCGGGGATCGACGTCATCCGACTTTCCGCAGGCCACAAGGAACAACGGAGCAACACAGGAGAGGGCTGTGACTACAAAACGGCGACGCATGCGGCCTTCCGGAGTGGGGTATCCGGAGGGATTCTGTTCCTAGTGACTAATATAGTCAATAGTCACTGCGGGCGTGACTCAAGGCTCCGGAGGACCAACTCCTGCAAGGCACTTGGCGCTTCTTTGTGCAGGGGCGCCAGGTGCGGCAGCGTTACAGGGTTCAGATAAGGAAGCAGGACCTGGTAGACCGCACGGCTGGTGTCCTCAAGCGGCGTCGTGCTCTCAAATGCCCCAGAAGCGCGTCCATCCTTGATGATGTCTTCAACAAGCTGCCTGATGCGCCCTTCATACGCCTGCGCGGAAGGCCATTGATCCGTCGCGGCCGCAACGGCAATTTCATACAGGCGCCGATCCTGCAGAAACAGGCGAAGACCGGCCTCCACAATGACAGTGAACAACAACCGCAGCCTCTCGGCAGGCGCTTGCACGCCTTGCAGGGCCTGATGAACCTCGCTTTCGATCTGACTGAGGCAATTGGCGCAGATCACCTCGCCAATGGCCTGCTTGGAGGAAAAGAACTTGTAGACGTACGCCTTCGAGAAGCCGATGGCTTTGGCGAGGTCGGACACCGTCGTCTTGTCATAGCCGTAGTGGCTGAAATGCGCGGTGGCAGCCTCGATGATCTGGGTGCGCACGTCGTGCTCGGCGGGGCCGCGTCCGGCGTCGAGTGCTGCGGAGGTCGAAGTTGACATCGTGGAAGCGTAGCGCCGCGCCGTCACGCCGGCAAATGGTGACCGTTTGGGTATCGCCCCCCACCCGGCGATTATTTGATTTTCAGCTCCGGCAGAAGAGGATCAACATCAACCAGTTCCAGTGACTTGACCATGTGCAGCGTGCCGTTTTTGTACTTGAGGAAATGCGAGCTCTTCACATGCTGTTCGTAAGCCTGCCGGCTCGCATAGATTTCAAGGATTGTCAGCCGGGTCGGATCTTCCTTGTCAAAGACCGCATACAACGACAGCACGCCGGGCTCCAGCTCCATTGAAGCGCGAACCTCCTCCGCCAAGGCGTCTCTATAGGCGGGCAGATGGTCTGCATTGACGGTGATCTTCGAGAGCCTTGTCATCTGTGCCTCCTGCGCTCCAACACTGAAGGGTCCTGCCAGCATGCTGATCAACGTTCCGATGATCATCTTTTTCATTCAATCCTCCAATGCGTGCGCCATGCGACGGTATCTCTCGTCTGAACATCATTCGTGCCGAACGTCCAGCTGGCATTGAATACCGACACGAACACGTTCCGCGGCCTCCAGGCCGAAGCGCGCTTCGAGAACAGCAGCCAGCGAGTACAGCTGCTCTGGGCGCAGCCCTATGTTCATGCTGATGCCAATGTGAGACTGCAACTGCGGCTCCACCCCGGACATGGCAGCCAGCATGCTGACCGTGGCCAACTCGCGGATTTGCCAATCAAGGTTGTCGCGCTCGAAGATGTCGCCAAACAGATGCGTACGCAGGTACTCATTTGCCTGGGGTGCGAAATCGAACAAAGGCCCTGAGACCGGGCCGCCAGCCAGCCTGGTCTGATTGGCCGTGCCTGCGGCGAGCAGAGCGTCTCCTTTGGGGATCGGCCTGCCCGGCTCGCGGCCAGCTTCATCCTGGATGCCCCGCTGCCTCCGTGCCTGCGCCACCCTCATCAGTTCGCTCAACGCGTTCAGGCTCCGTGGGAAACCTGCATAAGCATAGACCTGCACGAGGATCTCGCGCACCTCTGCCACGCTCAGCCCCGCGTCCAGACCTTGATTCAACGCCTGATCAAGGGCACTCATGTTACCCGCCGCTGCGCAGGCGCTGATTGGAATGATGGCTTGCTGGTGGGCATCCAGCTCGGTGACAGAGAACCGGCTGTACTTGATGTTCATAGCTGCTCCTTCGTGTGCAGGGAACGTAGCCAGACGTCTACTCGAACTCGATCCGCGCTTCCACCGGTCCCTCCGCGCGAAGCGCCTGTAAGTCCCCCTCGATGCGGCCCAACCGCACCAGACCCTTCGAGTAACCGAACGGTCTGTGGAAGATCGCCAGGTTCCCCCACGGCGCGTAGAAGGCGATATCGCCAGCCAGTGGCGTGATCCCGTCCGGTTCGCCGGTAATGTTGAGGCGGCGCGGGAGCTGCGCGATCTTCTCCGTAGCAGCATAGTCCTCAAGCTGAAGGGTAATCGGCAACTGGGCGGCGAAGTCGCGTGCGGGAACGCTGTCCTCCAACGTGGCCGACAGTGTCTGGTCGTTGATGATCAGCCGGATCTTCATTGCAGGGACCTTCGGGTTGGGTGCGGTTTTCATGAGCGCAACGGCGTGCTGATTCTGCCCGGCAGAACATGCAGGCACCGCCGCGAATGCAAGGCAAAGTGAAAGCAGCTGCGCAATGATCCACGCCGCGCGTCCCATCAGCCTCGGGCTTCCGCGGCAACCGCCGAGCCGGACGCGGATGCAGCATCGGCGGCCGTGACATGGGCAAGCAAGGCCGCGAGCAACAGCAGCCCTGCGCCGGCCAGGAACGTACTGGCGAAACCAGCGCTGTCCAACAGCAGGCCGCCGAGGGTGGAACCCAACGCGATCGAGCACTGCACCACCGCTACCATCAGCCCGCCGCCCGCCTCAGCGTTGCGGGTGAACGTGCGCGCCAGCCAGCTCCACCAGCCCACCGGCGCTGCCGTGGCCAGCAGCCCCCATACCGAAAACAGTGCGGCAGTCGGCCAAAGGTGCGAACCCAGCGGCACCAGCGTTACGGCAATCACCGCCATCAGGATCGGGACAGCCACCAGCGTGCGGTAGAGGCCGCGCCTGATGAATGCCCCGATCGCGAGCGTGCCCACAAAGCCGCTTGCACCCATGGCCAGCAGCACCAGCGGAACCGCGGATTCCCCTACACCCGTGACCTTCTCCAGGAACGGGCGCACATAGGTGAACACGGCAAACTGCCCCATGAAGAACGCGCCGCACGCCGCCATGCCCAGCATCACCACCCGCCGCCGCAACAGGGCCAGTACCCCGCCGTGGGATGGCCTTCCTTCTGCGGGCATGGAAGGAAGGCACCGCCACTGCCATGCCAGCGCGATGGCTGCCACCGGCAGAAGGCACAGGAACGCGCCGCGCCATCCGATCACGCCGCCAAGGTAACTGCCCAGTGGCGCGGCCACTACCGTCGCCAGCGCGTTGCCGCCATTGAAGATCGCCAGTGCTCGCGGCACCTGCGCTGCAGGCACCAAGCGCATGGCCGTGGCCGCGGACAACGACCAGAACCCACCGATCACCACGCCGATCAGCGCCCGGCCCATCATGTACATCGGGTAGCTGGAAGCCATCGCCACCACCACGCCCGACACCGCCATCACTGCGGTGAGCGTCAGCAGCAGCGTCTTCCGGTTGATGCTGCCGGCCAACCGGGAGATCGACAGGCTGGTCAGCACTGCGAAGGCGCCGGAGATGGCAATTCCATACCCGGCCAGCCCTTCGGACACACCGAGGTCAGCCGCCAGGGGCGTGAGCAGGCTCACCGGCATGAATTCGGAGGCGATCAGTGCGAACACGCATAGCGTCATCGCGAGCACACCGCCCCAGTTGGCCCGTTCGGCAGTCGCGTCGTTACTGCTCATTTCCCAGCGAGGCCTTGCTGGAAGAACGTCGCCAACCTGGCGAAGGGAATCAGGTCGGTGCGGTCATACAGGTCTACGTGGCCGGCATCTTTCACCCAGTAGAGTTCCTTCGGCTGGGCTGCCCTGCGGTACGCATCCTCGCTGAACTCATGGGAATGTGCATGGTCACCTGAGATGAACAACATCGGCCGCGGCGAGATGGTCTCGATATCGTTGAAAGGATAAAAATTGACGAACTTGACCAGGCTGCTGAACAGCGGCTGGGTGGTTCGTTCGGGCTGCTCGCCCGCCGCCGCATAGGCACCACGCGGCGTACGGTAAAAATCGAAGAACTCACGCTGCACGTCCGGCGTATCGGCGTCCAGCGTGTTCACGGTGCCCGGCACATAGGCGGCCTGCCCACCGTTGAACTCAACCAGGCGCTGCTTCGTCGCCGCTTGGATCATCGCTTTGCGCTGTTGAAGCGACTGCGTGTTGTTCAACCCCTGGCGCACAGCGGCGCCCATGTCATACATGCTGACCGTCGCGATTGCCTTGATGCGTGGATCGATCTTCGCCGCGCTGATCACGAAACTGCCACTGCCGCAGATACCCAAGCCGCCAATTCGTTCCGGGTCCACGAACGACTGCGCGCTCAGCAAGTCCACCGCCGCACTGATGTCATCCGAATAGATTTCCGGCGACACCAGGTGCCGAGGCGTACCGGCGCTTTCACCCCAGAAGGACAGGTCGATGGCCAGCGTAACGAAGCCCTGCTCAGCCAGCTTCTGCGCGTACAACTGTGAACTCTGCTCCTTCACTGCGCCCATCGGATGACCGACTACCACGGCTGGCGCGCGGGCACCCCGCACCTGGCCCTGAGGCCGGTACAGCGTTCCGACCACCTCCATCTGGTACTGGTTGCGGAAGCTGACGCGCTCGCCTTTTACGCTGGTGCTTCTGTAGAAATTGTCGGCGCCGGCGGTTCTTGCGGCGACCAGTGCCTCGGCGGCCACGGCCGACTGCGGAACGAAATGGCTGGCAATCAGTGCCAGCAGCAGCGTGGTGGGTTTCATGTGCGGACGGCCTCAGTGGGAACTCAGGTCGCCACGATAGGCGGCGCCTGCTACCGCGATAAGCCGGCTGAAAGTTGATGCATTACTGAGTTGAGCTCACAATTGACCCATGAGCAGCGTGAAGACCAACGACCTGCAGGCCTTCCTGGTGGTGGCACAGGAGCAGAGCTTCACCAAGGCAGCTGTTCGCCTGGGGGTGACACCCTCGGCGCTCAGCCACTCCATGCGGCTGCTCGAGGAGCGCCTGGGCATCCGGCTGCTGGCCCGGACCACGCGCAACGTCTCCCCGACCGAGGCGGGCGAGCGCCTGATGCGCTCCATCGCACCGCACTTCGAGGCCATCGGCGCCAGTGTGGAGGCATTGGGGGATCTGCGCGATCGCCCGGCCGGAACCCTGCGGATCTCCTGCACGGACGATTCGATGGAGACCATCATCCGCCCTCGCCTTGCCGGATTCCTCGCCGAGTATCCGGACATCACACTGGAGTTCTACGTCGATTACGGCTTCACCAACGTGGTGGAACAGCGCTTCGACGCCGGCATCCGGCTGGGCGAGGCGCTCAGCAAGGACATGATCGCGGTCAGGGTCGGGCCGGATTGGCGGCTGGTGGTGGTGGGATCGCCCGACTACTTCCAGAAGCATGCCAAGCCAAGGAAGCCCGCCGATATCACCCAACATCGCTGCGTGCACATCCGGCATCGCCCGAATGGCGCCATCTATGCGTGGGAGTTCGAGGAGAAGGGCAAGGAGTTCACCGTGCGCGGCGACGGACCACTGGTGTTCAACAGCATGATCCACGTGATCAATGCCGCCCTGGACGGCCTGGGCCTGGCGTACGTGCCTGAGCCGATGGTGGCCGATCACATTGCCGAGGGCCGGCTGCTTGCCGTGCTCGACAAATGGTGCGTGCCTTTTCCGGGCTATCACCTGTACTACCCGAACCGCCGGCAGCCCTCGCCGGCATTTTCGGCGCTGGTGGGCTGGCTGAAGCGGGACGCTTAAGGTCCGCGATGGTGCCAGGTCGGACTGAAGCACGGCGGCCTGCATCGCGCGCGCCGCCTGAAGGCCCAGACGCACGCGCGCAGGCGCGACTCAGCGATCGGGCGCATCCGGCAGGCGCGCCATGACAGCCGCCCGGCACGCATCCAGGATTTCGTCCGCCAGCGGCGAATCATCCGGACAGGACCTGGACAGCACCACCGCACCCACGGCTATGGCCATCAGGGCTATCCGGCGCGCACGCGCCTCCGGGCTGGCGTGCTCGCCCGACCGATCATCCTCATCGGCAGGGCGCCCCACCCGGGCTTCAATGCCAGCGGCAAAGGCTGCCTTGACCGTTGCCGGCTGGCGCGCGGCGTCTGCACTCAACGCGGCCATCGTGCAGCCGTGGCCGGGGTCATCCCGATGCTCCCGGGAAAGGTAGTAGCCAAGAAACCCCGCCAGATCCATGCCCGCCGCGGCGTCGGCAGACTGCGCCAGGCCGCAGGCGGAGGCTTCGGCCATGAGGTCGGTCTTGGAGGCGAAATGCTTGTAGAAACCGCCATGGGTAAACCCTGCGGCGGCCATCAGGTCCGCCACGCCCACGCCGTCGTAGCCGCGCTCCCTGAAGAGCATGGATGCGGTTTCGACGATGTGCGCCCGGTTGGCCTGCGCTTGTGCCTTGGTGACCTTCATGACCCGATGCCCCAGGGGGCTGTGCTGCGGAAGGACGCCAGTCTAGCACATATGGATTACGTTCATCATCAAACCATTGACATCGATGATTACGGTCATCATCATTACGGCAACGACCACCAGCCCAACATCAGATGACGACCACGACACTCTTCCAGCCCTACCCCCTTGGCCCGCTGACGCTGGCCAACCGCATCGTGATGGCACCGCTGACGCGCAACCGCGCCGATGCCGGCCTGGTGCCCAACCGGCTGGCGGCCACCTACTACGCCCAGCGGGCCTCGGCGGGCCTGATCATCACCGAGGCCACCCAGATCTCGGCCCAGGCCCAGGGCTACCAGGACACGCCGGGGCTCTACACGCAGGATCAGATCGACGGATGGCGCCAGGTCACCGACGCCGTGCACGCACGGGGCGGGCACATCTTCGTGCAGCTCTGGCACGTGGGCCGCATCTCGCACGTGGATCTGCAGCCCGGCCACGCCGCACCCGTCTCCGCTTCGGCCATCCGTGCGCAGACCAAAACGTTCGTGCACAACGGCTTTGTTGATGTGTCCGAACCGCGCGCATTGGAGATCGACGAGCTGCCGGGCATCGTCAACGACTTCCGCCAGGCCGCCGCCAATGCCATCGCCGCCGGCTTCGATGGGGTCGAAATCCACGGTGCGAACGGCTATCTGCTGGAACAGTTCATCAAGGACGGCGCCAACCAGCGCACCGATGCGTACGGCGGTTCGATCGAGAACCGCGCGCGCCTGCTGCTGGACGTCACCGCCGCCGTGGCGCAGGAGATCGGTGCCGATCGTACCGGTGTGCGCATCTCGCCGGTTTCTCCGGCCAACGCGATTTCCACCGTCAGCGATCCGCAGCCACAGTACGACTACATCGTCGATCAGCTCAGCGCACTGGGCATCGTGTACCTGCACGTGGTGGAAGGTGCTACCGGCGGCCCGCGCGACGTAGCGCCGTTCGACTTTGACAGCCTGCGCCGGCGTTTCACCGGCACCTACCTGGCCAACAATGGCTACGACCTCGAACTGGCCAACGCACGGCTTGCCGCCGGCAAAGCAGACCTGGTCGCGTTTGGCCGCGCCTTCATCAGCAATCCCGATCTGGTCGAACGCCTGAAAACCGGCGCGCCATTGAACGCGTTGAATCCAGCGACGTTGTACGGCGGCGGTGCGGAGGGTTACACCGACTACCCCGCATTGACCGATACGGCGCCGCAGTAACCCGTTCGACAGCGCCACGCTGCACACCCCGTTCGCCCCTTCCAATTCCACGAGACACACCATGAGCCAGCTTCCCATCGTCCTCATCACCGGCGCCTCCAGCGGCATCGGCACCGTTTACGCCGAACGCTTCGCACGCCGAGGCCACGACCTGGTGCTGGTTGCGCGCGACAAGACGCGCCTGGAAACATTGGCCGCGCGCCTGCGCCAGGACACCGGGGTGGCCGTAGAGGTCCTGCCGGCCGACCTCACCCAGCGCAGCGATCTGGCCGCCGTGGAAGCCCGCCTGCGTGACGATGCCCGTATCGGCATCCTGATCAACAACGCAGGCATCGCCCAGTCCGGCGGCTTCACCGCGCAATCGGCCGACAGCATCGACCAACTGGTAACACTGAACACCCTCGCCCTGACGCGCCTGGCCGCTGCCATTGCACCGCGATTGGCCACCGCCGGCGAAGGCGCGATCGTCAACATCGGCTCGGTAGTCGGCCTGGCACCGGAGCTTGGCATGACCGTCTACGGCGCGACCAAAGCCTTCGTGCTGTTCCTGTCGCAGGGCCTCAGCCTGGAACTGTCGCCCAAGGGCGTCTACGTGCAGGCCGTCCTGCCGGCGGCCACCCGCACCGAGATCTGGGAGCGTGCCGGCATCGACATCAACACGCTGCCCGAAGTGATGGACGTTGGCGAACTGGTCGATGCCGCCCTGGTCGGCTTTGATCGCCGCGAGACCGTGACCATTCCGCCACTGCATGTGGCCGAACGCTGGGACACGCTGGAGGCATCGCGCCAGGGCCTGCTCTCGGATCTCCGCCAGGCGCAGGCTGCGGAGCGTTACCGCGCATGAAAGCCTTCCTCATTGACCGGTATGGCAAGAAGGAAACGGGGCACGTCGGTGATGCACCAACGCCGCCGCTGCGCGACGGCGATGTGCTCATCCGCGTGCACGCGGCCAGCGTCAACGCGCTGGATACGAAGATCCGGCGTGGCGAGTTCAAGGCGGTCCTGCCGTATCGCCTGCCTCTGATTCTGGGCAACGACCTGGCCGGTACGGTGGAGCGTGTGGGCGCGGGCGTTTCCCAGTTCAAGCCGGGCGATGAGGTATATGCACGTCCCGACGATGATCGCATCGGCACGTTCGCCGAGTTCATCGCGGTCAGCGCGGGCTCTGTGGCGCCAAAGCCCGGCAACCTCAGCATGGTGGAGGCCGCCTCGCTGCCGCTGGTCGCACTGACCGCGTGGCAGACGCTTGTGGAAACCGCACAGCTGAAGCCAGGACAGAAGGTCTTCATCCAGGCGGGCTCCGGCGGCGTCGGCACCGTGGCCATCCAACTGGCCAAGCATCTGGGAGCCTTCGTGGCGACCACGACCAGCACGGCCAACGTCGCGTGGGTGAAGGCGCTGGGCGCGGATGTCGTCATCGATTACAGGCAGCAGGACTTCGCCTCCGAGCTCCGCGACTACGATGTGGTGCTCAACAGCCTGGGTAAAGAGGAGCTGGAGCGCTCGCTGCAGATCCTCAAGCCGGGCGGACATCTCATCTCCATCTCCGGGCCACCGACGCCGGCCTTTGCCGCCGCGCGCGGACTCAGCTGGCCGCTCAAGCAGGTCCTGCGCCTGCTCAGCCGTGGCATCCGCAGCAAGGCCAGGCAGAAAGGCGTGACCTACACCTTTGTCTTCATGCGCGCCGACGGGCAGCAGTTGCGCGGGATCACCCCGTTGGTCGAGTCCGGTGCGATCCGCCCCGTCATCGACCGGGTGTTTCCGTTCCAGGACACCCAAGGCGCGTTGGCTTATGTGGAGAGCGGGCGGGCAAAGGGCAAGGTTGTTGTCGAGTTGCCGTAGATTCTGACGAAGTCAGGCATCGCGGGTGGGTGGACACTCGACACCCTTGAAAGCGCGTTGCCCCCGCGCGTGTGCGATTCCGGCCGGAAGCGGACATCCGAGTGGTACTGGCTTCGCAACTAATCCGCCCGCATGGCGACGTAGGTGCTGTTCCCGCGCTTCAGCGAAAAGCTGCCTGGCCTCTTGCTGCCTGCCTGCTGGAATTCGACCGTCATGTCCTGTGCGGTCATGAAGAAGCGGGTCTTTGACTCCGCAAACAGCTGCATCGGCCGCTTGCTGAACAGTTCGCTCTGGAGATACAGGCGGTCTCCTTCGGCAATGATCTGCGCAGGCTTGCCCACCAGAGTGTAGTCGCCCGCATACGTCGCGTTGGCTGCTGGGTCGGCTGCCAACGCAGCTTTCTCGATGATCTGGAACTCCGGCCAGCCATACTCTGCCGCCACGCTGACAAGAATCTCATCGATCAGAGCAGCGCCGCTATCGCTATTGGTCATGACCACCACGCCCTGCCCGGTGTGGGTGTAGCCATACAGCTGCGAGCGGAACCCATCCGTACCTCCCGAGTGGGAAAAGCTGCTGCCACTGCCAAGCTTTTCAACGTACAGCCCGAGGCCGTACTCACCCAGACCCCGGCGCAGCATTGTGGAGGTCATCGCACTGGACAGCACCTTTCCGGGCTTCCCGGACTGCGCCGGCTGGATGTCGACGACCACCTTGGCCAGATCCGTCGGAGTGCTCCAGAGCGCGGCTGCCGCCGACTGCGGATAGACGTGCCAACTTCCGGCAAGGGGCGTTCCGTTGCTGTCATGGCCCGTTGCGGCCCGCGACCGCCATGCTGACGGTAGTGTCATGGCGAACGTACTGTCGTCCATGTCCAGCGGGCCGAGCACCAACGCCTGCATCAACTCGGGAAATGGCTTCCCGCTGGATTCGGTCATCATCAGCTGGACGATGCTGTAGCCACCTCCGGAGTACTTCCAACCGGTGCCGGGCGTGGCCTCCACACGAACCGCCTCGGAGTTCGCTGGCGCCACACCATCCAGCACCTGCAGCAGCGACGGTACCCGTTGGCCCTGTGCGTAGCCGTAGAAGCCATGGACGTTGATGCCGGCACTGTGGTTGAGCAGACCGCGTAGCGTGACGGGGCTTTGCCGGGTGAACGCGTTCTCCGGAATCTTCCAGCTGCTGAGCTGGCCGTTCGCAGGAGCGTCCAGCGACAACTTGCCCTGCTCAACCAGGTGCAGCGCGCCCAGTGCACTGACAGGCTTGCTGATTGAGCCAGCCTGAAACAGGCTTGCAGGTGTGACCGCGCGTTGACCGGTCGTATCGAGCACGCCGTAGCTCCGCGTCCATTCGACATGCCCATCGTTGATGAGCGCAATGCTGACCGCTGGAACATCGTGGAAGGCCATCCGTGTGGCAATCGACGCCTTTTGGCCGGTGGCGCCCTTGACGATTACGCGACTGGAAAGACCCTGCTCCACCCGGGCAATCCGGGACTGGATTGCAGGTGACACCTCCTGCGCAGGGGCCGATGTCACCACGAACATCAGCACAAGCGTTGCAACGCTGAGACTGGTGCGGAGCAACAGGCGCTGCCCGATCTCTGCAGGCGCGACGACATCAGGCATCGTGGTCTCCAAGGTGAAGCGTGCCCCTGCCAAGGGAGATCGCTTTGGGTCGAAAGCAGGCATCGAGGATCTGGGCCGCCAGCGGGACGATCAGCGGGAAAGGCCTGGCTTGGTGGGCGCGTCGCTGGCAACGTCCTGATCAAGCAGGCAATCAATGAAAGCACGCAGTGCCGGCAGCATGTGACGCCGGCTGGAATAGTAGAGGAAGAGGCCGGGCACCGTCGGCGACCAGTCGGCAAGCACGCGTTTGAGCCGTCCGTCGCGCAGGGCGTCCGCTATGTCACTGTCGTTGTAGGCGTACAGGATTCCAAGTCCCTGCAGCGCGGCGGGCACGATGATGTCCTGATTGTTCGAGATCACCTTTCCATCACCGAAGAACTCGATCGCCTTGTCCTTCTTCTTGAACGGCCAGCCCGCGACCTTGCCGCTGCCCGGAAAGCGCCAGTTGATACAGGCGTGGCGGCTCAGATCCGCCGGCGTCCTGGGCGTGCCATGCCGGGCAAGGTACTCGGGCGAAGCTACCGCAAGCAGCTCGAAATCTGGAGTCAACCGGACCGCCACCATGTCATTCTGCAGCCGGCCGCCCACCCGTATGCCGGCATCGAATCCATCCCCTGCGATGTCGCTGAGGCCATCATCTATCACGATGTCGAGAACGACATCGGGATTGGCCTGCGCGAAACGCCCCAACCGTGGCGCGAGCACGCGCTTGGCGGCCATGCTCAGGGTGTTGATGCGCAGGGTTCCGGCCGCACGCGCACTCGCGCCCATTGCCTGCGCCACGGCTTCGTCCATCTCGCGAAGCATGGGGGCCATGCGCTCGTGCAGCCGCCGGCCGGGCTCGGTCGGCGAGACGCTGCGTGTGGTGCGGTTCAACAGGCGCACGCGCAGCCGGGCTTCCAACTGGCGGATGATCTGACTGAGGGCCGACCGTGACAGGCCCAGATGATCGGCAGCCCGCGCGAAGCTGCCGCGCTCGACCACGGCCACAAAGGCCTTGAGTTCCGCAAATTCGGAGCCGCGCATTGTGCACTGATTCCTACATGGCCTGATCGGATAATAGGTGATTCTATAACCGCAGGAAACCAATCAATCTAGCTCTGCACACCCCAAACGGAGCATTGCAATGAAAGATCTGGACCTGCCCGCGCCGATCGCAGCCTACTTCGCCGCCGACCAGCAGAGCGGTCAAGCGGTAGCCTCCTGCTTCACCAGGGAGGGTGTTGTCCTTGATGAGGGCAACACCCATTCCGGCGCGGCCGCGATCGAAGCCTGGAAGAACAAGGCATCTGACAGGTACACCTATACGACCCAACCTCACACTCTGGAAACCCAGGGGCGCTCCCACGTCGTTACCTGCCGTGTGTCGGGCAACTTTCCCGGCAGCCCGCTGGACCTTCGTTACGTCTTCGTGCTGGAGCGCGGCAAGATCGCCTCACTGGAGGTCGCGCCATGAATTTCGATCTCCAACTGGCGGGAAAGCGCATCCTGGTAACGGGCGGAACGCGCGGCGTCGGCGCGGCTGTCGTCGAACTGCTGTCCCAGCTTGATGCCCGGGTCGTCGCGACGGCACGCTCGATTCCGAAGCAGCCTGTCGAGGGCGTCCACTACGTGGCGGCCGATCTCGCGACGGCGCACGGGGTACGCGAAGCCGTCGAGGCGGCGCACGAAAAGCTCCATGGAATCGACATCCTCATCAACGTGGTCGGTGGCTCTTCGGCGCCCGCTGGTGGCTTTGCCAGGCTGGACGATGCCGAATGGACCAAGGCGCTCGATCTGAACCTGATGTCGGCCGTGCGGATGGATCGTGCATTGCTGCCCGCGATGATCGCGCAGGGGGACGGTGTGATCCTGCATGTGTCGTCGATCCAGCGCATGCTGCCGCTGCACGACGCCACGATCGCCTATGCCGCCGCGAAGGCTGCGTTGTCCACCTACAGCAAGGCCCTGTCCAAGGAAGTGACCCCCAGGGGCGTGCGCGTGATCCGTGTCTCGCCGGGTTGGATCGAGACGGAAGCTGCGGTCGATTTCCTCGGCGGCATCGCCGCCAATGCCGGCACCGACTACGAAGGTGCCAGGCAGATGGTCATGGATGCGCTGGGCGGGATTCCGTTGGGGCGCCCGGCCAAACCGAGCGAAGTGGCCGATCTCATCGCGTTCCTGGTCTCGCCCCGTGGGGCCTCCATTTCGGGATCGGAGCACATCATCGACGGCGGAACGGTGCCGACGGTGTAGGCAGGCTTCCGCTTGGCCGAGCGCTGATCACGTCCGGTCTTGCCCCCCACGCCAATCAGTACGCTGGATCAAGTTATCAGGATTCCATGCAACCAATGATCCTGCCGCTCAGCGCAAAGTTGCCCTGCCGACCATCACCACCTGGGATAACACACATGTCCACGCTCATTTCCGCCGTGCTCGCCGCCGCCCTGGCGGCCGGCTTCAGCCCGTCCACACAGGCCGCCGATGCCACCGCTGGCGATGCCGGCCGGGTGAAGAACGTCGTCCTGGTCCATGGCGCCTTTGCCGATGGCGCGGGCTGGCGTCCGGTCTACAACGAGCTGACCGCGCTCGGCTACCGTGTATCGATCGTGCAGAACCCGCTGACCTCGCTTGCCGATGACGTGAAGGCCACCCAGCGCGTGCTCGACCGACAGGATGGTCCCACCATCCTCGTCGGACATTCCTGGGGCGGGACCGTGATCACCGAAGCCGGCGTGCACGGCAAGGTGGCAGGGCTGGTCTATGTATCCGCGCTGGCACCGGATGCAGGTGAGACCACCGCGCAGCAGTACGCAGGGTTCGCCCCCACCCCCAGGTTCGTCATTGAAACCGGGAGCGACGGCTTCGGATTCATCAGCCAGACCGCGTTCAAGGCCGGCTTCGCACACGACACCACGGACGCTGACGCCGCATTCCTGCGCGACTCGCAGGTGCCCATCAACATGTCGGCGTTCGCCACGAAGCTGACACAGGCCGCCTGGCGGACGAAACCCAGCTGGGCCGTCATCGCCACCGAAGACCAGGCATTCGACCAGGCGATGCTCATCCACATGGCCGAGCGCATCAACGCCCGCATCACCAAGGTTTCGGCAAGCCATGCGGTCTTCATGACGCAGCCCAAGGTGGTCGCCCACACGATCGACCAAGCGGCCAAGGAAGCGATCAGCTCGACAAAGTAGGCTCCGGCGGCAGGGCGACGGGCGCCGACTCCTCGGTAGCGCCCGGCGTCTTCGTCCAATGCGTCCGCCCCTCGATCAGCCGCCCTGCCCCAGCTCCCGCGCAAGGAACGGCGCCGTCCTGCTGCCTTTGGCGCGGGCCACCTGTTGCGGCGTTCCCTTCGCCACAATGGTGCCACCCGCAGCGCCCGCACCCGGCCCGAGGTCGATCACCCAGTCCGCCTGCGCGACAGCACGCATGTCGTGCTCGATCATCACCACCGTATTTCCCGCTTCAACCAGCCGCTGCAGCTGGACCAGCAGCCTGTCCACGTCCGACGCATGCAGGCCGGTGGTGGGCTCGTCCAGCACGTAAAGCGTGCGCCCACGCTGGCTGCGCTGCAGCTCGGTCGCCAGCTTGATGCGTTGTGCTTCACCGCCTGACAGTTCCGTGGCCGGCTGGCCCAGTCGCAGGTATCCCAGTCCGATGTCCTGCAGCAACTGCAGCGGGCGGGCAATGGCATCCTCCTCGATGAAGAACGCATGCGCCTGCTCAACCGTCATCTGCAGGACCTCGGCGATGTTGCGGTCATTCCACAACACCTTCAGCGTGGCCTCGTTGTAGCGGGCACCGTGGCAGGTGGGGCAAGGCGCATAGACGCTGGGCATGAACAGCAGCTCGACGCTCACGAAGCCCTCGCCTTCGCAGGTTTCGCATCGGCCCTTGGCCACGTTGAACGAGAAGCGGCCCGCATCGAAGCGACGGCGGCGCGCATCGGGTGTCGCCGCGTACAGCTTGCGCACGTGGTCGAACAGGCCGGTATAGGTGGCCAGGTTGGAGCGTGGCGTGCGCCCGATGGGCTTCTGGTCCACCTGCACGACCCGCTGGATGGCGTCCACATCACCTGCAAGCTGGCCTCGCGTGGTTTCGATCACGGTCGGCCCTTCCGTAGGCGTGCCCTCCGCTCCATCTTCTGCGGGCTCATGCCCCAGGTGCAGCAGCATCAGCTCAGGCAGTGCCTGTGCCATCAGGCTGGATTTGCCGGAGCCCGAAATGCCGGTCACTGCGGTCAGCAGCCCCAGCGGCACCTGCGCATCCACACCCCGCAGGTTGTGGCGGTGGATGCCCTTCAGCTCCAGCCAACTGTTGGCGCTGCGCTGCCGGCTGGCGGCCGCAGGCACCTGGTCGAACAGGTACCGGGCCGTGCGTGAATCCTGCACGTGCCGCAGGCCTTCGGGCTCGCCGCTGTAGAGCACGCGCCCGCCATGCTCGCCCGCCTCAGGGCCGACATCCACCAGCCACTGCGCGCGGCGCATCAGCTCCAGATCATGTTCGACAACGAACACCGAGTTCCCGCCGTCACGCAGCCGGTCCAGCGCGTCGTACAGCGCCTGACTGTCGGCGGGATGCAGACCAGCCGATGGCTCATCGAGCACGTACAGCACACCAAACAGCAACGAGCTGAGCTGGGTGGCCAGTCGCAGGCGCTGCAGTTCGCCGGCCGACAGTGTTGGCGTGGCGCGATCCAGCGAGAGGTACCCCAAGCCCAGGCCTCGCAGCTGGTGTACACGCGCCATGACACCGCCTGCGAGCCGCTGTGCAGCCAGACGTTTCTCCTCCGACAGGGCAGAGGTCAGCCGTACGTCGGGGGCCGAAGCATGGACAGGACGACCGCTCGCTGCCCGCGTGGTGCGGTCGCGGCGGGTGGCGCTTCTGCTGGTGCGTTCACCCCGGCGGTGTGCGCTGAAATCGCCCTGCGCGATGGGCTCCAGCAGGTCCGCCAGTTGATCCAGCGGAAGGCGCATGAATTCGCCGATGTCCACGCCTGCGAAGGTGACCGAGAGCGCCTCCGGCTTCAGGCGCTTTCCGTGACAGGCCGGGCACAGCTTGCCTTCCATGTAGCGCGAAACCCGCTTGCGCATCAGCGCGCTCTGGGTATTGGCAAACGTGTGCAGTACGTAGCGACGGGCGCCGGTATACGTGCCCATGTAGCTGGGCTCCAGCTTGCGCTTGAGCGCGGCACGGGTTTCGGCGGGCGTGAAGCCGGCATAGACCGGCACGGTCGGCGTCTCCTCGGTGAACAGGATCCACTCCCGGTCCTTCTTCGGCAGCTTCTTCCAAGGTATGTCGATGTCGTAGCCGAGCGTGACCAGGATGTCGCGCAGGTTCTGGCCATGCCATGCCGGCGGCCAGGAGGCGATGGCGCGTTCGCGGATGCTCAGCGACGGATCCGGAACCATCAGCGCTTCGGTCACCTCGTAGACGTGCCCAAGGCCGTGGCAGGTGCTGCAGGCGCCCTGTGGCGTGTTCGGTGAGAAGTCCTCGGCGTACAGCATGGGCTGGTTGGTCGGGTATGCGCCTGCACGCGAGTACATCATGCGCACCAGGCTGGACAGCGTGGTGACACTGCCCACCGATGAACGTGCATTGCTGGCGCCGCGCTGCTGCTGCAGGGCGACCGCCGGCGGCAGACCGTCGATGGCATCCACATCGGGCACGCCCGCCTGGTCGATCAGGCGGCGTGCATATGGCGCTACGGATTCGAAGTAGCGCCGCTGCGCCTCGGCGAAGACGGTACCGAAGGCCAACGATGACTTGCCGGAACCCGATACTCCAGAGAACACCACCAGTGCGTTGCGCGGAATGGAGACATCGACATTCCTGAGGTTGTGTTCGCGCGCGCCGCGCACCTCGACGCAGCCGCTGGCGGCGGCAGCACATGACGATTCGCCAAAGGGGGTGTTGGACATCTTCGCGATCCTGCAGGCAGTAAGCGGCACGCAGCAGAGCGTGCCCGGTGACACATTCTCGCTGCTGCGGGGTGAATGGAGCGAGGGAGTTCCGCCCCGGGGGCTCGACGCCGCCATCAGGGACTGGAAACCCGGCCTTCACAGCTACCACGGCACCTGCAATGCAACCATGCAGGACGCACCCTCCCCCTTGGTAGCCCATGCCCCACCTTCGTCGTCTATTTGGCCGCTGGCTGCGCCTGCGTCGTCGTGTGCGTTGGCGCTGGCGTGAACACCAGGCCTCGGTCCCCGCCATCGAGGCCACCGAGGGCCCACTGCGTGCCGCGCTGTACAGCGTTGAACAGATGGAGGTGTACGGCCGCGCGCTAGCGCGCCAGCACCGCGTGCGGATGCGACCCGGCCCGGAGCGCCTGCTCGAACGCCTGCAGGCCAACGAGCGGGTGCTGGAAGACGCCAATTCGCTGCTCAGCAGCGTGGTACGCGAACAGCGGCCGGTAACCCCGGCGGGGGAATGGCTGCTCGACAACTACTACCTGGTTGAGGAACAGATCCAGACCGCGCGGCGCCACCTGCCGCGCGGCTACAGCCGGCAGCTGCCGTCGCTTGTCTCGGGCCCCTCGGCCGGCTTGCCGCGGGTGTATGAGCTGTCGATGCAGGCCATCGCGCACGGTGACGGCCGCATTGACGCGGACACGCTGGGCCGCTTCATCGCTTCGTACCAATCGCTCGCGCCGCTGAGCCTGGGCGAGCTGTGGGCCGTTCCGATCATGCTGCGCCTGGCGCTGCTGGAGAACCTGCGGCGCATGGCGGCGCGGGTGATGCGCGATGGAACCGACCGTCGCCTCGCTTCGCAATGGGCGGACAGCCTCAATCAAGCCGCTTCCGAGACCCCGACCGATGTGGTCCTGGTGGTTGCGGACATGGCACGATCCACGCCGCCGTTGACCGGCGCGTTCATCGCCGAGCTGACGCGCTCGCTGCATGGGCGCGGCGGTGCCTGGGCCATGCCCGTCGCGTGGCTGGAACAGTGGGCTGCAGCGGCCGGGCAGCGCGTCGACGAGCTGGTCGCCGCCGAGGGGCAGCAGCAGGCGGCCGACCAGGTGTCGATCGGCAACAGCATCGGCAGCCTGCGCTTTCTCTCCACCATGGATTGGCGCACGTTTGTCGAAGAGATGAGTGTGGTGGAGCAGCGGCTGCGCGAAGACCCGATGGCCGTGTATGCGCAGATGGATTTCGCCACCCGCGACGCCTACCGCCACGTGGTGGAGAAGATCGCCCGCGGCAGCCGCATGGCAGAGGAGCGCGTTGCCACCATCGCGCTGGACCTGGCACGGACGGCAACACCGCCGGAGGGACCGCGTACGCACGTGGGCTACTGGCTGGTTGGCGAGGGCCTGGACGCCACCGTGGAAGCAGTGGCCGAGGCAGCACCTCGCCACCGCAAGGCACGGCGACTGGCACATCGCGTGCCGCTTGCGCTGTACCTGCTGCCGATCGCCCTGCTGGCGGTGCTGGCCACCGCGGGCCTGCTGGCAACCGGCAGTGGTTCGGTACCGCTCTGGCTGGCCGCGCTGCTCGCACTGCTGGTGTTCAGCGAGCTGGGCATCGTGCTGGTGAACTGGACCGCGACGGTGCTGGTCGCCCCCAGGCCGCTGCCCAAGCTGGATTTCAGCGAGGGCATCCCTGCCGCCTGCACCACCGTGGTCGCGGTCCCCTCGATGCTGTCCAGCATCGACGGTATCGATGTGCTGGTCGAAGCGCTGGAAGTCCGCTTCCTGGCCAATCGTGATCCTCAGCTGCGCTTCGTGCTGCTGACGGACTTTCTCGACGCGGCGGAGGCCACGGCGGCGACGGACGACACCCTGCTTGCGCACGCCACGGCACGGATCGAGGAATTGAACAGGCGCTACGCGCCCGAGCGCGGCGATCGTTTCTACCTGCTGCACCGCCCCAGGCAATGGAACCCGGGTGAAGGCGTGTGGATGGGACACGAGCGCAAGCGCGGCAAGCTGGCGGCACTCAATGCCCTGCTCCGTCTGGGCGATGCGGCCGCGTTCATGCGCATCGTCGGTGACGCGGCTGCGCTGATCGGCGTCCGTTACGTCATCACCCTGGATTCGGATACACAACTTCCGCGCGATGCGGCACGCGCGTTCGTCGCCACCCTAGCGCACCCGCTCAACCGCCCGCGCTTCGATCCCACGCTGCAACGGGTGGTGGAGGGCTACGGCATCCTGCAGCCCAGCGTCGGCACCAGTCTCGGGCGGCGCCGCACTTCGCGTTTTGCCCGGATGTTCGGCAGCGAGCCGGGCATCGATCCGTATACGCGCATGGTCTCGGACGTCTACCAGGACCTGTTCGACGAAGGCTCGTTCGTGGGCAAGGGCATCTATGACGTCGAGGCCTTCGAGCATGCACTCGAGGGTCGCCTGCCCGAGAACCGCATCCTCAGCCACGACCTGCTGGAAGGTTGCTATGCACGTGCGGGCCTGGTCAGCGATGTGCGCCTGTACGAGGACTACCCCGAGCGCTACGCCGCCGACGCCAAGCGCCGTGCGCGCTGGATCCGCGGCGACTGGCAGTTGTTGCCGTGGTTGATGCCGTGGACGCCGCGCCCGGGCCCGGGATGGGAACGCAACCGGCTCAGTCTGCTGTCACGCGGCAAGTTGCTGGACAACCTGCGCCGCAGCCTGGTGCCGATCGCTGCGCTGGCCTTGTTGGTGGTGGGCTGGTTGTATGCCGTAAACCCTGCGGCATGGACGGCGTGGGTGCTGGCGCTGTGGTACGCGCCGCCGTTGATAGGCATGCTGCGCGATGCCCTGAGCGTTCCGGACGACACGCCGCTGGAAGCGCATTACATCAAGGTTGGGCGCGGCACGCTGCAATCGTTGCTGCGCGCGTCCACCCAGGTCGCGTGCCTGCCCTTCGAAGCATTGCTGGCGAGCGACGCGGTGCTGCGCACGCTCTGGCGCATGGCCGTCACGCGCCGCCACCTGCTGCAGTGGAACCCTTCCAGCGAAGTCGAGCGCCGTCTCGGCAGTGACCGCAGCGCGGAATGGCGGGTGATGGCGCCGGCCTCACTGCTGGCGATTGCTTTGGTGGTTGTGGTGGCCAGCGTGCGTCCGCAGGCGCTGCCGTTCGCCCTGCCCTTGCTGTTGGCCTGGGTCTTTGCCCCCGCGTTGATGGCGTGGCTGGGCCGGCCACCGGCCGCGAGCGTGGCGGAGCTTTCGGTAACGCAGCGGGCGTTCCTGGGCCGGCTGGCGCGTCGCACCTGGTCCTTCTTCCAGGCCTGGGTGCGCGAGCAGGATCATTGGTTGCCACCGGACAACATCCAGGAGCATCCGTCGCTGGTGGTGGCACGCCGCACCTCGCCAACCAACATCGGCCTGTCCCTGCTGGCCAATCTGTCGGCGTGGGATTTCGGCTATCTGCAGCTGGGCGCGGTCGCTGAACGTACGGCCCTCACCTTCGACACGCTGGACCAGCTGCCGCGCCATCGCGGTCACTTCCTGAACTGGTACGACACTGAAACCCTGACGCCGCTGCCGCCGCGCTACGTTTCCACCGTGGACAGCGGCAATCTTGCCGGGCATCTGCTGACGCTGCGCCAGGGCCTGCTCGCGCTGGTGGATGCGCCGGTGCTGGCGCCGCACACCTTCGATGGCCTGGCCGATACGCTCGGCGTGCTGGAAGAGGAACGGCAGCGCCATCGCCGCGACGATGCAGCACTGGTCGAGGCGCTCAACCATCTGCGCCAGCGTCTGGCCTCAACGCGTGTCGACCGCCCTGTCGGAACGGCGGAGATTCTCGCCCGCCTGCAGGAACTTGTCGGCCTGGCCGACGTCGTGCTGGCGCAGTGGCCCGCGCCGCCATCGCCCGAGGAAGGTGAGCTGCACTGGCCGACCCTGTTCGCCGCCGAATGCCATGCCGCCCACGCGTCGCTTGCCAATCTCCCTGCCGATGCCAATGCGGACGACGAAGCACCGGTGCCCAGCCTGCGCCAGCTGGCTGCGCTGCGCGGCACCGCCGGTGCGGATGCCCGTGCGCGCATCCAGCAGTTGCAGGCCCTGGCGCACCGCGCCGGGCAGTTCTCGCTGATGGAATACGGGTTCCTGTTCTACCGCACCCGCAACCTGCTTTCGATCGGCTACAACGTCGACGACCACCGCCTCGACAACAGCTTCTACGACCTGCTGGCCTCTGAAGCGCGACTATGCGCTTTCGTCGCCATCGCCCAGGGACAGTTGTCGCAGGAGAGCTGGTTCGCGCTCGGCCGGATGCTCACTGAGGTCAACGGCACGCCGACGCTGTTGTCATGGAGCGGCTCGATGTTCGAGTACCTCATGCCGCAGCTGGTGATGCCCAGCTATCCGGATACGCTGCTGGACCAGACCGCGCGGCACGCGGTCGAGGCGCAGATCGTCTACGGGCGGACCCTGAACCTGCCGTGGGGGGTGTCAGAGTCCGGCTACAACGCCGTCGATGCCCGCCTGAACTACCAGTACCGGGCGTTCGGCGTACCGGGGTTGGGGCTGAAGCGCGGCCTGGGCCAGGATCGGGTCATCGCGCCCTATGCCAGCATGATGGCGCTGATGGTGGCGCCGGAAGCGGCGTGCCAGAACCTGCAGGTGCTGGAGGGATTGGGGTTTGCCGGGCGCTTTGGCATGTACGAGGCGATCGACTACACCCCTGCCCGGCTGCCGCCGGGGCAGGATCACGTGCTGTTGCGTTCGTTCATGGCCCACCACCAGGGCATGGGCCTGCTGTCGCTGGATTACCTGTTGCGCGACCAGCCGATGCAGCGCCGCTTCCTTGCCGATGTCGAGTTCCAGGCCACCTTGCTGTTGCTGCAGGAACGCATCCCGCGCATCGGCGTCTTCCACCCGCATGAGGTGGAAGCGCTGGGCGAGCACTCGGCCACGGCCGAGGACGAGACGGCGCTGCGCGTACTGCGGGACCCGGGCGGCCCGCGCCCGGAGGTGCAGCTGCTGTCCAACGGACGCTACCACGGCATGCTGACCCATGCCGGCGGCGGCTACAGCCGCCACGGCGATCTGTCGCTGACCCGCTGGCGCGAGGATGGCACCACCGATGCCTGGGGGTCGTTCTGCTATCTGCGCGATGTGGACAGCGGCGAGTTCTGGTCTGCCGCGTATCAGCCCACCTGCGTAGCGGTGGACAATTACGAGGCGATCTTCTCGGACGCCAAGGCGGAATTCCGTGGTACGCGTCGCGGCTGCGAGAGCCATCTACAGGTCGCCATCTCTGCCGAGGACGACATCGAGCTCAGGCGCCTGCGCCTGACCAACCGCAGCCGTCGCCAGCGCACGGTGGAAGTCACCACCTATGCCGAAGTGGTGCTGGCACCCGCCGCGGCCGACGATGCGCATCCGGCCTTCAGCAACCTCTTCGTGCAGAGCGATATCCTGGCGGCCAAGCAGGCCGTGCTGTGCACGCGCCGGCCCCGTTCGCACGACGAAGTGCCACCGTGGATGTTCCACCTGGTTGCGGTGCATGACGCGGAGGTGGTGTCGATTTCCTACGAAACCGACCGTGCGCGCTTCCTCGGCCGTGGCAATACACCGCGGACGCCACAGGCATTGACCACCGATACCGATCTTTCCGGCACGGATGGCTCGGTGCTCGACCCGATCGTGGCGATCCGCGTCCGCGTGGTGCTTGAGCCCGAGCAGACCGTGCAGCTGGACATGGTCTATGGCGTCGGCGCCGACCGCCCCGGTTGCGAGGTGCTGGTGGACAAATACCGTGACCGACGCCTGGCCGACCGCGTCTTCGACCTGGCGTGGACGCATAGCCAGGTAGTGCGGCGGCAGATCAACGCCAGCCAGGCCGAGGCGGCACTGTACGAGCGCTTGGCTGCCCACGTGCTGTATGCCGGTCCACTGCTGCGCGCGGCTGCCGGCATCCTGCTGCAGAACCAGCGCGGACAATCCGGGCTGTGGAGCCATGCAATCTCGGGCGACCTGCCCATCGTGCTTCTCAAGGTCACCGACGCGGACAACGTGGAACTGGTCAGGCAACTGGTGCAGGCGCACGCCTATTGGCGCCAGAAGGGCCTCAACACCGATCTGGTCATCTGGAACGACAGCAAGGCCGGCTATCGGCAGGAACTGCAGGACCAGATCCTGGGGATGGTGGCCGCCAGTTCGGAGACGGGCCTGCTTGATCGCCCCGGCGGCATTTTCGTGCGGCCGGTGCAGAACATGACCCACGAGGATCGCGTCCTGTTGCAGGCGGTGGCACGGGCGGTGATCAGCGACGAGGACGGCACCCTCGCCGCACAGGTCGGCCGCCAACCGCCGCCTCCGCGACGGATCCCGCCCCTGATGCCGCAGGCAGTGCAGCAGGAACTGGCACTGTCGTCGGAGGCGACGCCGGGGCTGTCCATCGTCGCAGACGGGGGCCCCGACGCCGGCTTGCCCCCGGGCGCCGGGCACGACGAGGAGATGGATGACCCGTGGCCGTTCCTTCCCTACCGCGGCGCCGGCCAGTTCGACAACGGCACCGGCTGTTTCAGCGAGGACGGCCGCGAGTATGTCGTGGTGGTGCGCGAAGACGCGCCGACGCCGGCGCCATGGGCCAACGTGATCGCGAACGCCCGCCTGGGCACGGTCGTCAGCGAAAGTGCGCCGGGCTACACCTGGTTCGAGAATGCGCACGAGTTCCGCTTGACGCCCTGGCTCAATGACCCGGTCTCGGACACGGGCGGCGAGGCGTTCTACCTGCGCGACGAGGACACCGGGCGTGTCTGGTCGCCGATGCCGCTGCCGCGCAGGGGCACCGGGGCCTACCGTACGCGGCATGGGTTCGGCTACACGGTGTACGAGCATGTCGAGGACGGCATCGCCAGTGAGCTGTGGGTCTTCGTCGACGTCGCCGCGCCGCTGAAGTTCTCGGTCCTGCGCCTGCACAACCTGTCGGGCAGGACACGGCGGCTGTCGGCCATCGGCTACGTCGAGTGGGTGATGGGTGACCTGCGCGCGAAGTCGCGCATGCACGTGGTCACCGAGCGCGACCCACAGACCGGCGCGCTGTTGGCGCGCAATAGCTACAGCACCGACTTCGGCGGCCGGATGGCCTTCTTCGACACCGATGCCGACGGCTGCGGCTGGACCTGTGATCGCCTGGAGTTCATCGGCCGCAACGGCAGCCTGCAGGCACCGGCGGCGCTGCGGCGCGAACGGCTGGATGGACGGATGGGCGCGGGCCTGGATCCCTGTGCGGCGATCCAGGTGCCCCTGGAGCTGGCGCCGGGCGACCGTAGTGAAACCACGTTCCGCCTCGGCGCGGGGCGCGACCGCGAGGAAACGCTGGCACTGGCACGAAGCCGCCAAGGCGCCCAGGAGGCCATCGACGCGCTGGACGCGGTGCGCATCCATTGGCGCAATGTGCTGGCCACGGTGCAGGTGCGTACGCCGGACCCGGCGCTGGACGCACTGGCCAATGGCTGGCTGGTCTACCAGACCCTGGGCTGCCGCTACCTGGCGCGCAGTGGCTACTATCAGTCAGGCGGAGCGTTCGGCTTCCGCGACCAGCTGCAGGACGCGCTCGCTCTCGTGCACGCTCGCCCGGAGCTGACCCGCGAACACCTGCTGCTGTGCGCTGCACGCCAGTTCACCGACGGCGATGTGATGCACTGGTGGCACCCGCCGCAAGGTCGCGGGGTGCGCACGCGCTGCTCCGACGACTATCTGTGGCTGCCCCATGGCGCCTGCCGTTACCTGGAGGTCACCGGCGATGCCAGCGTGCTGGACGAGACGGTCGGCTTCATCGAGGGGCGCGCGGTGACCGCAGAAGAGGAAGGCTACTACGACACGCCTACCCCTTCGACGCAGCGCGACAGCCTGTATGCACATTGCGTCCTCGCGCTCGAGCGCGGTTGCCGGCTGCTCGGCGAGCGCGGCCTGCCGTTGATGGGCAGTGGTGATTGGAACGACGGCATGAACCGCGTCGGCGACCAGCAGCGCGGTGAAAGTGTGTGGCTCGGTTTCTTCCTGCACGACACGCTCCACCGCTTCATCGGGGTGGCCAACGCGCGTGGCGACACCTCCCGTGCGCAATGGTGCCAACAGCAGGCCGACAGCCTGCGCCAGAACCTGGAACTGCATGCCTGGGACGGGGAATGGTATCGCCGCGCCTGGTTCGACAACGGCACCCCGTTGGGCTCGTCACAGAACCAGGAATGTCGCATCGATTCGATCTCCCAGAGCTGGTCGGTGCTGTCAGGCGTTGCCGCACCTGAGCGTGCCACGCAGGCGCTGGATTCGCTCTACACGCATCTGGTGCGGAAGGACGCCCAGCTGATCCAGCTGCTCGATCCGCCGTTCGACCAGACCACGGAAGACCCCGGCTACATTCGTGGATACGTACCAGGCGTGCGCGAGAATGGCGGCCAGTACACCCACGCGGCCGTGTGGGCGGCGATGGCATTCGCACAGCAGGGAGACGCTGTGCGTGCCTGGGAGCTGGCCGGCATGATCAATCCGCTCAATCACGCGCTTGACCCGGAAGCGGTGCAGACCTACCGCGTCGAACCGTATGTGTTGGCAGCGGATGTATACGCCGTGTCTCCTCATGTCGGGCGCGGCGGCTGGACGTGGTACACCGGCTCGGCCGGGTGGATGTATCGCCTGCTGGTGGAATCCCTGCTCGGGATACGTCGGGAAGGTGATCGTCTATCGCTTGCACCTTGCCTGCCCGATCACTGGCCATCATTCGAACTGAGCTACCGCTTCGGTCGCAGCTTCTACGAATTCGTGGTGACCCGCACTGCGCAGGGCCAGGCAACGTTGCATGTGGATGGCATGCTGCAGCCGGACCTTACCGTCCTGCTTCGGGACGACGGGCATCACTACCGTGTTGCACTTGATCTGGGTGCGCCCCCGGGATGAACGTTCGCCCCGAAATACAGGTGCAGCTTGATGCACTTGCCGACATGCTGGTGCACTGGTTGGCGCAGGTGCGGCATCCGGCGCAGTTCTGGCCGCAGTTTGAAACGCTGGCTGCAGAAATTCTGGACCAATGTGAGCACGCGGAAAGGAGCCACGCACACGCGTGCATCCAGGCCATGCTGAAGCGCCACGCGCTCGAGCTGCCGCTCTGGCACGAACGTGACGACAGCGTGCCATCGCGGAAGCCAGAGGAGTGAAGGTTGGTGCCATCGTCACGCTGATCCCCCTCGCTGCAGAAGCAGCTCGAGCAAAGGCCAAGACGGGCTCCCTGCGCTAGGATGTCGATCTCGAGTTTCCAGAGATACGCATGTTCGTTTTCACTCGCCTGCAACTTGCCATTGCGGCATCCCTGCTGTCTCTCTCAACGGCGGTCGCAGCACCATCCTCGCAGCCTGCCTCCACTGCCCCGGCAAGCAGCTGCAAAGCTGATGCATCCGGTTGCCCGGCGTGGATGCCATCGCAGGCCCAGATGCGAAACACCATCGCCGACTACTTCTGCGAACTGGCCGACCAGGGGCGCATCCAGCCTCGCGTAAAGCAGCTGGACCGTGCCGAATCCTCGCCACTGAACTGTGGCGCGCTGGGAGAGGCGCCCGGCTCGAACTTTGTCTGTGGCGGCGAAATGCGTTTCATCGGCAAGGGCAGCGAAATCGATACCATTACCTTCAGCCCTACTCTCCGCTACGAGGAGGATGGGCGCATCGCGTTCTACGTCGGCGATGACGAGGAGGGTGAACAGGTCTGGCGGGTTCCCGCCCCGCAGTCCACCTCAGCAACATGCGCGATGCGCTGAGCGTCCCGCCGCGACTACCCGCCAAAGATCGAGGCGAACGGAGGATCAGCGTGACGCATCATCGTTGGTGCGCATTACGCTCTCGATCCAGTCGATGTAACGCGATACACGTACGTTGTAGACAACCTGGCCATAGAAGCCCGCTTCAAGCGCGTGCTCGGGAACGGCAGTGATCCACGAACCGAGGCCCACCAGCTGCAAGATTCCGTGATCATTGATGACCAGTGGGCCGCCGCTGTCACCGTTACCCAGCACGCCTTCAAGCGGCAAACCATGCGGAGGGGCATCGAAACGGTACCAGAGATACCGATCGTTACCGCCAGTAATGGCGTTGTACGCACGCCGCAGCGTCGTGCGATGCGGCCCGCCCGGCACCAGCCCAACGGCGCCATTGCCGGTGGCGCCCTTCCCAATCAGCGCTGCGATCTGTGTGACCTCAGCGGTGCCGCGATAGAGCGGCACGGGCTGCACATCATTCACGGGTGCCTGAAGCCTGATCAGTGCGATGTCATCCGTTTCGGCCAGAAACGCGTGAATCCTGGAGGGACTTCCCGTTGCCATCGCCTCCTTGCCCAAGGCCTCAGGCATTCTCCTGTAGCCGGAATGCAGGAACACGCGCTCCACGCCGTAGCCCCTTCCATTGATGGTGATTGTTGCTCCCATCCCTTCCATCGGCGCCGCATGCGCCGCCGTCAATACCCATCTGGGAGCGATCAGAACGCCGTGCCCCTCGCCCGGCATGTCGGCCAGAGCAGGAAACTCCGTTCCGTCGATCCGGTATCGGGCATCGTCAACGTCATCGCGGATGACAATAGCCCCGGCGCACAATGGCAGCGCGGCAAGCGCCAGGAACAGCCAGCGAATCATGGATGCCTTCATCCTTCTTGTGGTCAGTTGTCGCAGACTAGCCGAACAGATCCGTCCCGGGCAGTACGTGCGCCCCCCCAAGTCCCACACCCGTACGATGAAGCGCCGAGGGTGTAGCCCGCAGCTCCGGCATCACGGCAGCCCTGAATTCACTGGTCTTCCAGCTCCTTCAGAATCCCGCGCAGGCGCGCATCATCGGGCGCAAGCTGGGCGGCTCTGCGGTAACTGCCTATCGCTTGATCACGCTGTCCATTGGCACGGTAGGTTTCACCGAGACTGTCGTGGACATTCGCGGATTCCGGATGCGCACTGGCATTCCATTGGAACACCGCCACGGCCTCTGCCATGTGCTTCATTCTCAACAGACGATAGCCCAGCGAGTTCAGCGCCTTCTCGGACGTGTCGTATTGCCCGGCGGTCGTGCCCAGCCCCTCGTAGGCTCGGGCCATGCCCGCCACGCCCTGTGACAGGGCCAGTGGTACCAGCAGGTCGCCCAGGTTCTTTTTGGCGAGGGCAATCGGCTTGCCGTGCAGTACTGCCATCAGGTCCTTGCCCAAGGTCGCTACCGTCTCGCCCTGCCAGTAGTTGTCCAGGATGATCACCGCAGACTGGTCCTGCTCGGCGCGAAGCCAGTAGCTCTGATAGCCGGGAACGCTGCCCGTATGCGATTCCACCTTGTAGGTGCCACCGGCCGGCAAGGGCCAGCTCTCCACTTCCCAGCCGTACCCATAGCCGGAGCGATGGTCGGTCCACATGACCCGCCGCGACGGCTCGTTCAGCAACGAATCGCCCTGCAGGGCCTGGTCCAGGCGAAGCAGATCGTCGACGGTGGAGTAAAGACCGGCTGCCGAGAACGAGACGCTCGGATCGATCGGCATGGGGCGAGCCAGGCTGAGGTCGGGCCGGGTTTGATAGCCCGTCGCCAAGCGTGGAATGAGTTCGTTGGCGCGATACAGCCCGCTGTCCTTCATGCCTGCCTTGTCCAGAACCCGGCTTCGAAGATTGGCTTCGTAGCTGGTACCCGTCACCTTCTCGATGATCAGGCCAAGCAGGAAATAGCCGTTGTTGTTGTAGCGCCACTCTGTTCCCGCAGCGCTTTGCAGCTTCCCGGGGATCCACGCCTTCGCGAAATCAACGGGTTCCAGCGGGAGCCTGGCCTGTGTCTGCCACCAGGGGTCTTCGTAGCTGCGGGGGAGATCGGCGATGCCGGAGGTGTGGTTCAGCAGTTGCGCCACGGTGACCGCGGCGGCGGGCGTACCTGCATAGAGTGCCGGCAGGTATTCGCCCAGCGTTCCGTCCAACCGAAGCCTGTTTTCCTGCACCAACTGCATGACAAGGATCGCGGTGACCGGCTTGGTCAGTGAGCCGATGCGAAACACGCCCTCGCCCACATTCGGCACCTGCCATTCGCGGTTGGCCAGCCCGTAGGCGCCGCGATACAGCACCCTTCCATGCTGCGCCACAAGCACTACGCCATTGAAGTCACGGTTCGCTGCATAGCTGTCTACCAGCTGCTTCAACTCGGCGGGGTTGGCCGCTGCTCTCGCCTGTCCCGAAATGCCGATCACTATCGCCATGGCGCTTGTTGCTGCCAGCACAGTTCGCAACAGAAAACGTCTTGCGTGTTGCGCGAACAGCAGAGTGGCGCTGGCCATCTACAGGCCTCACTTGGGAAAGGCGCAGTGTAGCTGTGCCGAGCAGTCGCAGGCTGTACCGGGAGCCATGACTGATGGCCTATGGGTGCCAGCCTTTCATCGAGTGAAGTACAGGCACCCGGCTACGGCGATCGGCACTGGGTCGGCGTCGATGCGCTGGGCCACCAGTGCCATCACTTCGATGCCATCGCCCTGCGCTTCCGGTGCTGACTGGACCACACGCATCCCTGCAGGTGTGTCCTGTGTCCCCGGTGCGTCGAGGGACAGGGCCTTGGTGAGGTCCGCAGCAATGGCTTCATCAAAGACAGCCACCACGGAACTGCGCGACAGTACCAACCGTGTGGACGGATGACCGAAGACGAGAACCGGTGCTGGAAGCTGCATTTCCGCGACAACACCGGGCATGTCGCCCAGTGCGTTACTGTAACCCCCGTCTTCACCGGCGATTGGTTGCCAGCCAGCCGATGACTTTCCGCTGGTTGCGATGCCACGCACCTGATTGGCCAAGGTCCGGAATGCGGTGCGATCGACCTTGCACGCCACAAGCGCCAGTGCTCGATCGATGTCTTCCTGGCTGGGAGCGGCCCTGCGGATCGATTCTGCTGCTGGCGCCGTGGGCGCCATGGCAAGTCCCAGGCATGCGAGCAACAGAACCTTGTTCAACGTACGGGTGATCAACGCGAAATGCTCCTGCCTGGGTATGTGCAAAGATCGTTCGACACTACACCGGACAGACGGAAAGCACAGCCGCTATCGGTAAGCTTCAGCATTAGCGGCGGCCTCCCGCTCAGCAATCTTCTCGACCAGCGTATCGATCGCCGTCTGCATGGCGCGCGCAGTCTGGTCGCCGCTCTGGTTGGTGATGACGAAGATGCCAAGATCGTACTTGGGCACGATGTAGATGTAGCACTGCGAACGCGGCACACCACCATGATGGGCGTAGTACACGCCCTTCAGCTGATCGCCGGCGACGATGTTCCAGAAGTAGCCGATGCTGAACTCGGAGTCGAATTTGACCAAGGGCCGATGCGATTCCTTTACCACGGGCCCGTTCGCCAGCTGGAACCTGAGGTACTTCACCATCTCCGGAACAGTCGCCTTTACGTTCCCGGAAGCGCCCCACGGCAACTGCGGCATCGGCGTGGTCGGCACCGGATTGTCGCTGTGATAGCCGACCGCAAGGCGCAGCGCCTCGTCGTCGCTCAGTGTGAGTCGTAGCCCTGTCATCGCTGCGGAATCCCCAAGGTATCCGCGCAACAGCGACGCGTAGTCGCGCTTGTAGACGGTCTCCAGGATATGCGCCGTCAGCTCCGTCCCGGCACTGGAGTACGCGTAATCCTTACCGGGCGCCCGGCCGATCTCGACAGCGTGCAGATCCTTGAAGAAGTCGGCCTTGCCGTAGTGCGAGTAGATGGCGTTGAGTTCGCCTGGCGTACGATGATCGGTGAAGTCCGCCAGCACCGTGTTCGCACGCTCCGGCAACATGTTCGGCAGGCCGCTGGTGTGCGACAACAGATGGCGGATGCGGATGGGCTCGCCCTTGTACTGCAGGTTCGGATAGTCCCCCTGCAGGTACTGTCGAACATCATCGTCCAGACTCACCTTGTGTTCCAGGACGGCATTGGCCATCAGGGTGCCCGCCAGGGTCTTGCTCAACGAACCGATCTCGTAGAGCGTCGCATCGGTCGGCAGGCCTGGCTTGCCGGTTTCCATGTCGCCGCGATGACGGATGAATTCCTTGCCCCGGTACACGACGCCGATCGAGGTTGAATGAAGCAACGGCTGCTGAATCAGCGTTGCGGCAACGTCATCGATCTCCGTCCCCAGATCCTTCGCTGGAACCTTTTCGCTGGCGCAGCCTGCAGCCAACAGCGCGGCGGACACCAGGAGGCAGCTGAGCCATCGCCTGTTTCGGACACTCATCGAAGTCACGTGCATGCGTCGCCGCTTGAAGGGAGGTGCGGAATGGGGCCTTAAGATAGCCGATGGCCAAGGCCCACGCCTGTGCCGGTTCTCACGGCTGGGCAGGCTCGCACCCTACTCCGCCGCCAGCGCCTGGATCGGGTCCAGCTGTGCGGCACTGCGCGCCGGGAAGTAGCCGAAGCCCAGGCCGATGGCTGACGAGCACGCCAGTGCGGCCAGCACCGGCGCGGCAGTAAACAGGAACGGCACGCCCAGCGACAACAGGCTGGACAACGCACCCGCGCTGAAGGCCAGCAGCACGCCGAGTACGCCGCCGAAGAGACAGATCAGCACCGCTTCGATCAGGAACTGGCGCAGGATGTCACCCTGCCGCGCCCCCACCGCCAGGCGCACACCAATCTCGCGCACGCGCTCCTTCACCGATACCAGCATGATGTTCATCACCCCTACCCCGCCGACAATCAAGGCTACGGCGGCGATGGCCGACACCAGTGCGGCCATGGTCTGGCTGGACTTCATCACCGCCTTGCGGATCTGGTCGGCGTTGTAGATGAAGAAGTCGCGGCGGCCATGCCGCAGCTGCAGTTCGGCGGCCAAGGAAGCTTCGGCTGCGGTGGTGGAGACATTGTCGCGCACGCGCACGATGATGCTCTCCAGCCGCTGGCTGCCCAGCAGGCGCGAGGATGCCGAGGTATACGGCACATAGACAGTGGGCGTTGCACCGCCGGCAAAGGCGCTGGCGCCGACCACGCCGATCACCTCTACCGGCATGCCGCCCAGCAGTACCGTGCTGCCGATCGGGCTGCCGCTGAACAGTGCGGCGGCGGCCTTCTGGTCGACCACGCCCACTGCGCGGTGCGCGTCCACTTCAGCATCGGTGAAGAAGCGCCCGGCCTTCAGGCGCAGGCCGCGTACGCGCGGCAGATCAGCACCGACGCCCATCACCTGCGTGTTGGCGCGTCGGCTGCCCTGCAGCGCGGCCACCGAGCCGCTCAAGGACGGACTGACGCTGTCCACGTAGCTGAGTGCGGCCAGATGGTCGGCATCAGCGACCACCAGCGTTTCGATTTCCGCCGAACGCGGGTCACCGAAATCGGTGCCCGGGAAGATCTCCAGTGTACTGGCGCCAAGCTCGTTGATCTGTGATTCCACCTGCGCCTGTGCGCCTTTGCCCAATGCCACCACGGTGACCACGGCGGCCACGCCGATGATGATGCCGAGCATGGTCAGCAACGTGCGCAGGCGATGGGCCAGCATCGAGCGCACTGCCATGTGCGCAACCTCGCGTACGCCATCCAGTCGAGCACGCCGCTCGGCACGCGACGACTGGCCGCGCTTGGGCGCGGATCTGGCCTGCACGGCCGCGCGACCGACCGCACCGCTATCGGCCACGACGCGCCCATCGGCGATCTCGATCACCCGCGCCGCGTGGGCGGCAACCGATGCATCGTGGGTCACCAGGATGACCGTGTGGCCTTGCGCATGCAGGCGCTTCAACTCGGCCAGCACCTGTTGGCCGCTGGCATGGTCCAGCGCGCCGGTGGGCTCGTCGGCCAGCACGATGGCGCCGCCGTTCATCAACGCACGGGCGATGGACACGCGCTGCTGTTGGCCGCCGGACAGCTGGCTCGGCCGGTTGCCGGTACGTTCGCCCAGCCCCAGCGTTTCCAGCAGTACGCGTGCCCGCGCCGTGCGCGTTGAGGCATCCACGCCTGCGTAGATCGCTGGCAATGCGACGTTCTCGGTGGCGCTCAGATTCTCCATCAGGTTGTAGCGCTGGAAGATGAAGCCAAAGTGCTCGCGACGCAGGCGCGCCAGCTCGTCCGGCGACATCTGCTCGGTGGCCGCGCCGTCTACGCAGTAGCTGCCTTGGGTGGGGCGGTCCAGGCAGCCCAGGATGTTCATCAGCGTTGACTTGCCCGAGCCAGACGGGCCGATGATGGCGATGAACTCGCCGGCATCGATGCGCAGCGATACGTCCTTCAGCACCACCACTTCACCGGCGGCAGTACGGTAGGCGCGCGATACGCCATGCAGTTCAAGCAGCGCGTGGGTCATGTTCACATCCCCAGCAGGCTGCTGGCCTGCGGGTCGCCACCACTGGGGGCCTGGCCGACCACCACGTTCTCGCCAACCCGCAGGCCGGACAGGATCTGCACGGCGGTGGCAGTGCGCAGGCCGGTGGTCACTGCGCGCTCGTGGGCGCGCCCCTTGGCATCAACCACGCGCACACTGCCGCGATTGTCGTCGCCACTGTCCGAGCCGGTCAGTGCGGTCAACGGTACCTGCAGTGCGTTGCTGGCCCGGGCCAGCTGCAGCGTCACCTTCACGGTCATCGAAGGTTTCAGCTTCAGGCCAGGGTTGGCCACATCGAACAGGCCCGCGTAGTACACCGCCTTTGGTGTCTGCGCCGAGCTGCCGGTAGCGGCCGAAGCCGCGTCGGCAATCGAGGACGGCGCCGGCTCCAGCTGCTGCAGGTGGGATTCGTAGCGCCGTCCGCTCGGCCCCAGCGTCGAAAACCACAACGGCTGGCCAACTGCGATCAGTTCCACATCGGCCTCGGCGATCTCGGCACGTACGGTCATCGTGTCCATCTGTGCCAGCATCACGATGGTCGGCGTGGTCTGCATGGAGTTCAGCGTCTGCCCGGCCTTGGTGACGATGGCGACGATGTAGCCGTCGCTCGGCGAAAGAATGCGGGTATAGCCCAGGTTGATCCGGGCCGTTTCCACCTGGGTCACCGACTGGTCGATCTGCGCCTGCAATGCAGCCACTTCCGAGCGTGCCGCATCGCGGGCCACCCGCGCTGCCTCGAAGCCTTCCTGCGAGACCAGCCGCGATGCCACCAGCTGCGACTGCCGATCCAGCATGCGGCTGGCCTGCACATAGCGGGCCTGGCTGGCGGCATGCTGCGCGCGCAGCGCGTTGGTGGAGGCTTCAGCACTGCGCAGAGCGATGCGCTGCGGTTGCGAGTCGACCTCAGCGATCAGGTCACCGGCCTGCACGCGCTGGCCCAGCACTACGTGCAAGCGTTTGACCTGCCCGGACACCTGCGCGCCCACCGCCACCAGTTCCTTCGGATTGACCCGGCCCACCGCCTGCACGGTCTTCTCCAGATCAGCCACCCTTGCCGGCGCAATGATCAGGGCGCCATCATCGCCATCGGCGAACGCCCACCAGCTGACACCGCCTGCCAGGACGGCCACGGCGGCGGCGATGATCAGAGTCTTGCGGGTTTTCATCGGGATGCCCGGCTGCTTGCAGTCACCCATCGCGACCGCCAAGGCCTCAGTCTGGAAGCCTTGGTTGGAGGTTTCCTGGAGCCAGTGTGGAGATCGCATGGAGCCGGGACCTGCGTTCAGGTGTACCACCCGCCGCTGAACCCTCCGGTACGGGTCCACACAATCTCGACACAATCTCGACCGGGCCTCCATCAAGGGGAGCTAGCCTCGCCGGGTTCTTCCACCCCCTGCCCGCGATGAAGCGCGATATCCGCACCCATCAGATGCCTTTGATCCTGATTGCCGAAGATGAAGGCGAAATCGCCGATATCCTTGGCGCTTACCTTGCGCGTTCCGGAATGCGCAGTGTCAGGGCCAGCGATGGCGAGGCGGCGCTGGCCAGCCACCACCAGCTGCGCCCCGACCTGGTGCTGCTGGATGTGCAGATGCCGAAGAAGGATGGCTGGCAGGTACTGAGCGAACTGCGCCGGCGCGGCAACACCCCGGTCATCATGCTCACCGCACTCGACCAGGACCTGGACAAGCTGACCGGCCTGCGCGTGGGCGCCGACGACTATGTAGCCAAGCCGTTCAACCCCGCCGAGATCGTCGCGCGCATCCAGGCGGTGCTGCGCCGTAGCGCCCCTTCCGGGGCCGAGGTGCCCAACGGCGTGATCCGCCAGGGGCCGTTCGAGATCGATCTGCGCAGCCACGATGTGACGGTCCATGTCGAAGGCCAAGGATATGCGTTGACTGTCACCCTCACTGAATTCCGCCTGCTGGTGCACATGGCCCGTGCGCCGCGCCAGGTACATGCACGTACCGATCTCCTGCACGCGTGCCTGCCCGAGGGCGATGCCCAGGAGCGCACGGTGGACAGCCACGTGAGCAAGCTGCGCCGCAAGCTGGAGGATGTGCGCGTGCGCGGCATTCCGGCGACCATCCGCGGCGTCGGCTACCGGCTGCTGGGCTGACGGATGACCACCAAAGGCAAAAGCATCGGCCGCCAGATCACGCTTTCGATCGTGGTGGCATCGCTGTGTTCGACGGTACTGTCGATCGCCGGCTTCTATCTGTTCTATTACCTGATGGAAGTCTTCTACCCGCGCTGGTACGACACGCCGCAGACGATGCTGCCGTCGGGGCTGGAATGGCTGTGGATCGGCCTCACTGCCACCGTGGTCATCATATTGGCTTCGCTGATCGCTTCGCGCCTGACCTGGCGCATCATCACGCCCTTGAACTCGGTGGCCGAAAGCCTGCGCCGCGTGGCCAGCGGCGATCTGGATGCACGTGCGCGCGGCGACCACACCTCGATGACCGAAGCGGCCACGCTGGTCAGCGACTTCAATTCCATGGCCGAGCGGTTGAGCCGGATGTCGCAGAACCGGGTGTTCTGGAACGCGGCCATCGCGCACGAACTGCGTACGCCGATGACCATTCTGCGCGGACGCCTGCAGGGCATCGCCGACGGTGTGTTCGAGCCACGGCTGGAGCAGTTCACCAGCATGCTGACCCAGCTGGAAGGCCTGACCCGCATCATCGAAGACCTGCGGGTGGTGAGCCTGGCCGAAAGTGGTCATCTGGACCTGCGCCTGCAGCGCAGCGACGTCAGCGTGCAGGTGGCTGCGGTAGTGGAGGCGATGTCCGACGCCCTGGCGGTGAGTGGCTTTTCAGTGACGCTGGAGGCGCGCGCCGCGCTGGCGGACTGCGATCCGGCACGCATCCGCCAGGCGGTACTGGCCTTGCTGGAAAACGCGCGCCGGCACGCTACACCCTGCCCGCTGCGGGTATATGTGAAGCTGGCCGAGGGGCACTGCACCGTGACCGTGGACGACGGCGGACCCGGCGTGCCGGATGAACTGCGCGACAGCATCTTCGAGGCCTTCCAGCGCACCGATGTGTCGCGGTCGCGGCAGAGTGGCGGTTCCGGGCTCGGCTTGGCGGTGGTGCGCGCGATCGCCGTGGCCCATCATGGAACGGCACAGTGCCGGCCCAGCGAGCGCGGCGGCACTGTGTTCGAGATCCGCTGGCCGGTGCACGCCCGTCGCTGAACGCCACCGGCTTCTCCACGCGATCTCCATCGTTCCTCCATCCCCGCTCCAAGGCGTTGCCGATACTGGGTATTGCCGGGGGTTCCTGCATCGATTCCCTGCCCCACCCTCGATCCATCCAGGTTCCCATGAAACACGCGCACGACCCGGCCACCGCAGCCGGCAGCATCGGTCAACAGAATGCGGCCGCCACATTGAAGGTCATCCTGCGCACCTATCCCTGGCAGCTCACCGGCACCTTCTCGCTGGTGGCGCTTGAGAATGCGCTGCTGCTGGCCTATCCGCTGTTCGCCGGTTTCGCGGTGGATGCGATCATCCGTGGCAACGTCGGCCATGCCATTTCCTACGCCGGCGTGGTGCTGTTGTTCTGGCTGGTCGGCGCCGCCCGTCGCGCGGTGGATACGCGCACGTTCACCCGTATCTATGCCGATCTGGCAGTGAACGTGGTGCAGGCGCAGCGACGCATGGGCCAGGCCACCTCCACCTCGGCGGCGCGCGTGGTCTTGGCCCGCGAGTTCGTCGACTTCTTCGAGAAGCACGTGCCGATCATCGCTACGGCGCTGGTCTCCATGTTCGGCGCGGCGGCGATGCTGCTGGCGATCGAACCCCTGGTTGGCGCGGCCAGTCTCATTGCCCTGCTCGGCGCGATACTGTTGCTGCCCTCGTTCGCTCGCCGCAACGAGCAGTTGCATGGCCGCCTGAACAATCGGCTGGAGCATGAGATCCGGCTGGTCGACCGGGTCAGCCCGTCGGTGCTGCGCCGCCACTACACCACGCTGTCACGGCTGCGCATCCTGCTGTCAGATCGCGAAGCCAGTTCCTTCGTGGTGGTCGGCGCGGCGGCCGCGGCGTTGTTCGCCTTGGCCATTGGCCGCCTGGCCACAACCGATGGCGTGACCCCGGGCCACGTCTATGCGGTGATGACCTACCTGTGGACCTTTGTCGGCAGCCTAGACGATGCACCGTCGATGGTTGACCAGCTCGCCCGCCTGAAGGACATCGGTCGCCGGGTCAGCCCGGGGATGGACGATGCGGAGACCGACGCCCGTCCTGGGCCATGAGCCGCCGTCGCCTGTCTAGGCGATTGCCTCCATTGCCGCGGGCAGAGCAACAACTGAGCCGCCCAGCACCTGCCAGACGCCGGCCGCCTTCCCCCAGAAGCGGCAGTACCTGAAGCGGCCGGAGAATGCTGCTCCGTCGAAGGTGCCGGCCAGATCTGCAGTGGTGAGCGCAACGGCCGTCTGATCATGCAGGGCGATTTCCACCGATTGCCACTCGGCCGTGCTCAATTTCTGTCGACCGGAACGATGCAGCGCCAGATCGTCCTGCTTGCCAAAGACCTCGCCCGAGGGCCCCACAAAGATCAGGGCGTCCGCAATCAAGGCGTCCAGCGCTGCCACGTCGCTGCTGAGCATCGCGATACGCAGGGCTTCTTCGAGTTGTCGTATTTCAGTGTCCATGCGGGCTCCATAGCGATTGCTGTATCAATGAGGACCTACCATCACTCCCGATGGGCTTCGGGCGCCAGTGTATGGATCACACTACCCTGTGCGTCCAGGAACTCGATTGCACCGTAGCCTTCCGGCGTCACAGTCAGGCGCAGTCTGGCGCGGTCCTGTTGATCGTTCAGCGCGATCGCGGGGGTGCCATCGGCAGCCACTGCCATCTCGATGCGGGTTGGGGTCTGCACGCCGGGAATCAGGCGATTGTCCAGCCGCGGCTCGCGAATCAGCGGCGGGGCCTGGTTGATCGAGAACCGCACGTTCCCGTCAGGCGAAACGCGCCAGCCAATGGCATCCATGGCCGGGTGGTCAAGCGCCAGTACGGCCATGCCGCCCTGTACGTCTGCGGTTCCGAAGCCACCACGCTCGCTCCCCTTGTGGTCGTACAGCACCATGCCCGCAACATTGAAGGCCCGCTTGTACTGGATGCCGTCGATGATGGGCGGAGGCGTCTGGCCTGAGAGCGTCATTCGGATCACGCCGTTCTCGTCGACGATGTCGATCCGGCGGGCCGTGATGCGCTCTTTGTCAGCGGTATCCACGCGGGTCTGCGGCGAGGTGCTGACGATCAGCTTCTGCAGCTGCTCGACAGAAGGGCGTTTGGGGCTGGTCGTTTCCGCTGCCCGGGAGGTCACGGAAAGGGAGGAAAGCGCGATGGCGATCGCAATGCGGCTTGCTCGATTCATGGGTTCTCCCAGGACCAGGAATGATTCATGCGCGGGTACCGCACTACGTCGGCCACGTCAGCCACGCACCCGGTTCAACGGCCTGCACGGCGACTGCGCGGTCACGGGCAGCCTTGCGAAGGCGCCCAAGCGGGTCGTCCACTTCTACATACTTGTCCATTCCGCTGATGCCATAGTGAATGGGCACCAGCGTGCGTGCGCCGAGGATCGCCGCCGCTGCCACCGCCTGCTCCGGCGTCAGTACGCCCGGCTGTCCACTTACGGGTTCGCGCCAGCCGAACGTGGCGCCATTGATGGGGAGGAAGGCCGCATCGAACGGGCCGAACTGGCGCCCGATACGCCACCAATGGCCGTGCCATTGGGTGTCGCCGCCATGGAAGATGCGTCGGCCGCCCGCTTTTACCACCCAGGACACCTGCGTATCGCCGTAGCCGTCCGATGCCGGTACCGGCGTTGCAGTGAAGTCGCCCAGCAGTTGAGGCTCCCACAGCGCGCTCGGCCGCGCACGTGCGGCTGCGGGTAGCGGCAAGGGCTGCAGGCCGGCTGGATATGCGATTGTTCCCCCTTTGGTCAGCGCCGCCGCTACCGCGTCCGCATCGAAGTGGTCCGAGTGGGTGTGGGTGATCAATACATGGCTTTCGCCCAGCACATCGTTCACCGGCACCAGCCGGTCCGGCAACGCCTTGCCCCATGTTGCGGGATTCACCAGCGGATCAATCAGCAGCGTGCCTTCCGGCAACTGCAGTCGCACCCCTGCCCACGCCAATCGCTGGGCACGCAGGGTGCGCAGTGCCGCCGGTGGTGCAGCGGCGCCGACAGGGACCAGCGCCGCGGCGGCCACACCGGCGCAACTGGCAAGAAAACGTCTGCGGCTACCTGGGGCCGGCGCTTTAAACGAATCGCTCTTCATGCAGCCTGCTCCCTTGCTGCCAGCGCGGCATCCAGGGAGAAGATCGACTGCGCGACGATCGACGTGAGATTGTGTCCATGCCATTCTCGCTCGAATGCCGTCGGCACGACCCCCGACGCGATGCATTCCTCCAGTCTGATGGTTGCTATCAGTGGCGTGGCTTCCGCTGGTGTGGCTCGCAGCCGGATGTCCACGACGATTTCCTCCATTCGCCGCAGGTAGTGGAGTGCATTGCCCAGCACCGGTGCATCGAAGACACCGATATGCCCGCCGACCACCCTGCTGCGCCCGAACTGCTGAATGCGGCCGATGGCGGCGCGCTGCAGTGCCGGGTCTGATCGTGAGAGATAGACGATGTTGCCGACGATGTTGTCGCCAACGCAGACCAGATCGGCGGTCGGTACATCCACGCTCATGTGGTCCATCGTTTTGCCTGGGTTGTACAGGAAGCGCAACTGGTGGCGCCCCCAGCGCATGGCGAAGTTGTCGAACACGATATCCGGATCCCGGTAGAACGATGCCACCGGCCGGTTCTGCGAAAGAAAGGCGTGCCGGTGATGGCGGTGCGCCAGGGTCAGCGCCTCCGGAAAGAGCGTCATCCCGCAGATGTGGTCGCTCATGAAATGGGTGGCGGCAACCAGCCGAACCCTTTTGCCCATCTGCCCCTGCAGCACCTCCCGCAACCAGGCGGCATCCTCCTCGCTGCCCAGCGCATCCACCAGCAGCACCTGGTCACCGTTTACGAATGCGGTAGCGACCGATTCAACCTGGTCACCGACGAACATCAGCACATCTTGGGCGAGCTCCTGAATACGCACGGCGGACTTTCCCGGTGGGAGGATGTGCATCATCGCCAGCCCATGCAGCGCCCGACAAACGAGTAGTTCTGCACTTCGCATTAGAAAAATTCATGCGCTACGATGGCAGTGCCCCTGCCCTGGAAGGCGCTCGTGAAAGCCCGCCCCACTGCTCCACTGAATGCGCTGCGCACGTTCGAAGCAGCTGCCCGCCACCTCAGCTTCAATCGGGCGGCGCGCGAGTTGTTCGTTACCCCGGCTGCGGTCAGCCACCAGGTCAAACACCTCGAGGCCTATCTGGGTGTAAGCCTGTTCCAGCGCACTAACCGCGCCGTCGCACTCACTTCGGAGGGTGCGGCGCTGGCAACAACGGTCGGCGAGTTGCTTGGGCAGTTGGACCTGGCGCTGGACCGCGCCAGGACGCGAGCACCGCACGAGCTGCGAGTGACAACCATGGAATCGTTTGCCGCGAAATGGCTGGCCGCAAGGCTGCACCTGTTTCACCATGCGCACCCCAACGTCCGGGTGCGCATCGACACCGGCAATGAACATGCTGACTTCCTGCGCGGAGGCTTCGATGTAGGCATCCGCTACGGCGCGGGCAGCTACACCGGCGTACACGCAGAACTGCTGATGAAGGCGCCAGTGTTTCCGGTGTGCTCGCCAACGCTTTTGGCTGACACTGCGCGCAGGCTGCAGCAGCCAGATGATCTGCGCCACTACACATTGCTGCACGATGAAAGTGCCACGGGCCGCCCTGGCGTGCCCGCATGGTCGCACTGGCTGATGGCTGCGGGCGCTACCAACGTCAACGCCAGCGCCGGGCCCGTTTTTCCCAGCATCTATCTTGCACAGGAAGCAGCGGTGGCGGGCCACGGCGTGGCGCTCGGCGTAGCGCCGCTGGTGGAAGATGATCTTCGACAAGGCAGGCTGGTGAAACCCTTCAGCCTGGAGCTGGAGAACCGTTACGCATTCTGGTTGATCTGCCGGGAAGTGGCTCAGGATCGCCCCGAGGTGGAGGCGTTCTGCAAATGGCTGGCAGAGGAATAATTGAGTGACCGGCCACGGCAGTGCCCACGCGTCTTACGGTAGTTCGTGGGGAAAAGGCAGGCGAACATAGGGAAGATCCTTCATCTGCGACGCGCCGAACGCTTTGTAGTTGGCGCGCCCCTGCGTCAGGCTGAGACATCCGTTTGGGCCGTCGCGTACGACGTCCGCGTCGTAGTCGTCCTGTCCATCGTCTTCCCAGAAACAGACAGCGCATATTCTGAACGTCCCGCGCTCGTCGAGTGTCCTGTGGCCGCAGCACGGACAGCGCAGCGGAAGATCCGGGGTCTGCACCAATTGCACTGACATTTGAGCCAAGCACTCATCGCCCGCACGCATCCGGTAGTGCTCCACCCATTCCATGGATTGTGCGATACCGCCGAAGGGAAACAGATGAGGGCTGACCTGCCCATGGGCTTCGGTCAACCCGTCCACCACGCGATCCACGAACACATCCGGCCCTGCGCTTCCCAGCAGGCGGCCGAGCGAGACGCCGTAGCGGGACAACATAGAAGTACTTGCAGACACGCCGCACATCGCCGCATAGCGTACAAGTCGCGCGATGCTGGCGGGCCCTGGAATGCCGACCAGCACCGGATGGGTGATGCCACGCGCGCGCAGTTCATTCAACCAGGTCAGCACGACGTCGGCATCGAATGCGAACTGGGTGATGACAAGCGGTGCCATGCCCCGCGCTTCGATGCGCTGGCACTTGCGTTCAAGCACGCGCCACCGATCGGCGCTGGTCATCACCGGATGACCTTGCGGATGCCCGCCCACACCCACGACCTTGATGCCGGCGCGCTCGAGGACACCGCTCTCGATGATCGATGCACTGTCGGCGAACGGTCCGGCAGGTGTGGACAGATCACCCGCAATCACCAGACAGCGCTCAACGCCGGCGTCGATGACGGCACGGTCGATGAAGTGCTCAAGCGCTGCCCGCGAGCCGATGCGGCGTGCGGACAGGTGTGGCATCGGCTCGAAACCCAGTTCGCGCACTGTGCGTGCCGCAGCCAGTCGCGCAGTGTCGTCCTCGCTCGGCAGGTAGGGAATGGAGATGGTCGCGCCCTGTGCCATGCGCGCAGCCTCGGCGCGCAGCGCAGGCATGGCCTTGGCACTCACCTCCAATGAAACGGCGCTGACGAAGGCCTGCGCCCGCTGCGCGAGGTCAGCAGGCCCGTTCGGTGGCGGCCGCAAACGGCCGATGGCACCTGACATCAGCCGGCTCCGCGCAGGTTGCCGGCGCTCGTGGAGCTGTGCCGTGCCAGCTCGACGAACGCCTGCAGGTAATCGATGGCGGTATCCGCCTCGCGCGCACCCAGATAGATCTGCTTGGGAATGCCTTTGGTGCCCAGCCGTACCGGCACCACGTCCATGCGGGCGGCGTACTCTTCCACCAGCCAGCGCGGCATGGCGGCCACGCCACGGCCACTGGCCACCATCTGCATCATGATGTCGGTGGTTTCAATGGCCTTGTGCCGCCGTGGCGTGATGCCGGCCGGCAGCAGGAACTGGTTGTAGATGTCCAGCCGCTCGAACGGCACCGGGTAGCTGATCAGCACTTCCTGGCTGAGCTGGCGGGGCTTTACGTAGTCCACCTTGGCCAGCGCGTGGCCCTTGGCCACCACCAGCACCTGCTCGTAGTCGAAGACGGGGATGAACTTCAGGCCGGGCTTCAGCAGCGGGTCGGGCGTGACCAGCAGGTCGATTTCATAGCCGAACAGCGCGCCGATCCCCCCGAACTGGAACTTCTGCTTGACGTCCACATCGACGTCGGGCCAGCTGGCCAGATAGGGAGAGACGATCTTCAGCAGCCACTGATAGCAGGGATGGCATTCCATGCCGATGCGCAGCGCACCGCGCTCGCCCTGTGCGAACTGGCCCAGCCGCTCCTCGGCCAGGTCCAGCTGCGGCAGTACCCGGTTGGCGACCGCCAGCAGGTACTGGCCGGCCTGGGTGAGGCGCAGGCTGCGGCCTTCTCGCAGCCAGACGTTGGTTCCCAGCTGCTGCTCCAGCTTCTTCATGCTGTGGCTCAGGGCCGACTGGGTCAGATTGAGCACGCCTGCGGCAGCGGTCAGCGAACCTTGCTGCTCGACCTGCTGCACGATGCTGAGATGGATGCGCTCCAACATGACGATGAATCTCACTCATGGATTGGTGAAGTAATACCATTTTACGTCATGGAAAGGGCTGGCTAGCATCGGTTCATGCCTTCGGATGCCTGCCAGCCCGGCCACCCCGCCGGCCTGCAGGACTGCGCCCCTGCAGATCACCCGAAGGAGCCCCTCCCCAGCTGAAGCGAAGAGATGACCCGCCCCCTCCGTATCGTCGCCGTTTCCGGCGGGCTGCAGCGCCCCTCAAGGGCCGCGACCCTGGCCGAGCACCTGCTGGACCTGATTGGCGAAGGCATCCCCTGCGATCAGCACCTGATTGAACTGGGTGCGCTGGCGCCGCAGTTGGCCGGGGCGCTCTGGCGCTCGCAGTTGCCCGAGACCGTGGAGCGACAGCTGGCCGCTGTCGAGCAGGCCGATGTGCTGGTGGTGTCCACGCCGGTCTACCGCGGTTCGTACACCGGCCTGTTCAAGCACTTCTTCGACTTCATCGACCAGGACGCGCTGGTCGACACCCCGATCCTGCTGGCCGCCACCGGCGGCAGCGAGCGCCACGCGCTGGTGATCGACCACCAGCTGCGACCGCTCTTCAGCTTCTTCCAGGCCCGTACCCTGCCCCTGGGCGTTTACGCGACCGATCGTGATTTCGCCGACGGCCGTGTACACGACGAAGCACTGATCCAGCGGGCGCGCCTGGCGGTACAGCGGGCAATGCCGCTGCTTGCCCTCTCCCATCGCGCAGCACCTGTTCCCCTTGTGGCCGCTGCCGCCCTCTGAACGCTGAATGCCATCGACCTGCATTCGGATGTCACCCCGCAAACCGGAACGCCGCCCATGACGACCAACACCTTCACCTTCAGCATCACCCGTATTCCTTTCAACGAGGATTACCAGCCCGCTGACGGCACGCGCATCACCACCAACTTCGCCAACCTGGCCCGCGGCGAATCCCGCCAGGAAAACCTGCGCAACACGCTCGGCATGATCAACAACCGCTGCAACGACCTGGCGCACTGGGACAACCCCAACGCCGATCGCTACGTGGTGGAGCTGGACATCATCTCGGTGGAGATGCACATCGATGGCAGCGATGGCAGCGATCCGTTCCCGCTGATCGAAGTGCTGCGCCCCACCCTCGTGGATACGCACACCGGCGCGCGCACCGAAGGCATCGTCGGCAACAACTTCTCGTCGTATGTGCGTGACTACGATTTCAGCGTGGTACTGCCGGCCAGCAACGAGGGCAAGGACAGCTTCTCCATTCCCGAAGACTTTGGCGATCTGCACGGCAAGCTGTTCAAGCACTTCCTGCAGTCCGACGCCTACCGCGCGCAGTTCAGCAAGGCACCGGTGATCTGCATCAGCGTTTCCAGCAGCAAGACCTACCACCGCACCGAGAACCACCACCCCATCCTGGGCGTGGAATACCGCCAGGACGAGTTCTCTCCTACCGACCAGTACTTCGACAAGATGGGCCTGCGGGTGCGCTATTTCATGCCGCCAGGCAGCGTCGCGCCGCTGGCGTTCTACTTCCAGGGCGACCTGCTGGGCGACTACTCGAATCTGGAACTGATCGGCACCATCAGCACGATGG